>SAMEA3663026__coassemble_275_pt1 | contig 52513 bp, 35 predicted proteins | sample SAMEA3663026__metabat2_high_PE_017 | metagenome-assembled genome bin SAMEA3663026 (sample SAMEA3663026) | pig gut metagenome | biome: pig gut; feature: pig-associated habitat; material: faeces | place: France | collected 2012
TTTAAGATGCGCGGTGAGTGGCTGGAATAACTTAGGCTAGAATTGACGGATACTTAATAAACAATTTCGTCTAAAGTTATTGTAGCACAGTCTGAACCTGCATTAGCACTATAATCCTTAGAATAAGTTGCCGTTAATGTGTGTGTTCCAGCAGAGAAAGTTGCGGTAATAGTTCCACTCTGTTCTCCTGAGACAGCAGATACTTTTGTGCTACTATCAAGAGTAACAGTAAGTTTATCATAATTAGATTCACTGCTTACAGTCCATGGAATGGAAATTGCTGCGCTTTCTGATAAAGTAATTGTCCATGTGGTAGTTGCAGATGTATTATTTCGCCCCTCATTATTTGAAGTCCATGTATTACCAGACTGCTCAAAATAATAAATACCTGTACTTGATACAGTCACTAATACTTGAATTCATTTTGCATAAATATTAACATTACCAGAACTTCCTGCAGAAATGGAAGTAATTTTTGTTCCCTCATCAAAAGTTGATGTTGTATACCAGCCATCGAAGTTATAATCTGCTTTTTTTGGTTGTGGCAACCTAGTATCCGTTTGAGAAAGTATACTATATGAAATGGGAATTTTTCTTCTTTTTCGATTGTAATATTTTCAGGAGTTATTGTATATGCTTTTTCAGGATTATAGACTTTTTCACTTTTTTCTAAATCCAGTGGACTTGTGCTTAAATTAGGTAGAATACCTGTTAATGAAACAGAGCCCGAAGAACTTCCTGTGTAATATACAGCCCTTCCTGCAGTATCACCAGTAGCTACAATTTCGTAACGCTTTTCTTCACCATCAGAAATATTAGTATCTTTAAAATATGTAATACTTTGTGGAAAATGTTTTGATTCAGATTCAACCAAAATATCTTTTCCATTATCTTTACGATAAACCCTCAAATCATATCCATTGAAAGCATTTTGAACATTGCTCCAATAAATATAATTGACACTAGGATAAGCTATACCCTCTACCGTTGGGGTATCAAGCTTTATTACAGTGGCATTTTGTGTAGTAACATTTATCGGTTGTGCACAACTCCATAAAAGAACACAACTTAATGCTAAAAAAATGAGTTAATTTTTTTTCATTAATAAACCCTCCTTTTTTTATTTCAACTATATTCTATCATCATAAATAATTGCAACGCAAAAAATCATGATGCTGTCTTTTAGAGAAAAAAAACAAAAATATAGTTGAAATAAATAATACCTCCCCCCCCCCTCAGACTGTCTAAAAACTACATTTTTGGTTGTTTTTTCTTCCTCAAACCCCATATTTAGTGTCGTTTTTTGTCTTTTCCATCAAATTTAACACTAGGGCTTTGAGTTTTTAGACAATCTCCCCTATTGTATTTGTCAATAGGATTTTTACTATTTTCTTTTTTTAGATTAAGTTTTCAATTTCTTTCAACCAGATTTCGGCACTGGCGTCGCTCGGCATGCGCCAGTCACCTCTTGGAGAAAGGTTTACAGTTCCCACTTTTGCGCCATCAGGCATGCAGCTGCGTTTAAACTGTTGCGAAAAGAATCTTCGATAGAATGTTTTGAGCCATTTGATTTTTGTTTTATCATCGTAAGGTAAATCTGCATTTTGTGATAAGAAGAAGATTTTTGATGGTGAAAAACCAAAGCGCAACAAATAATAGAGTACAAAATCATGTAATTCGTAAGGTCCAACTAAATCTTCGGTTACCTGCGAAATTTGACCGTTTGAAGGCGGTAACAGTTCAGGCGAAACTGGGGTATCAAGAATATCAAATAGTGTGTCCGAAAGTGCCGAACCGTATCCTTCCAATGCAAACCATTCCACAAGATAGCGCACAAGTGTTTTTGGAATGGAAGAATTTACACCATACATAGACATATGATCACCGTTATAAGTGCACCACCCTAGTGCCAGTTCCGACAAATCTCCAGTTCCAATCACAATTCCGTTTGTTTTGTTTGCATAATCCATAAGAATTTGAGTGCGTTCCCTCGCCTGGCAATTTTCATAAGTTACATCATGAACGTTTTCATCATGTCCCAAATCCATGAAATGTTGACGCACTGCCTGAGCAATTCTAATTTCTTTCAACTCTGCACCACATTCTTTTGCAAGTTTGCAGGCATTATTGTAAGTTCTGTCTGTTGTGCCAAAACACGGCATGGTGATCGCAGTGATTTTTTGTCGTGGAATTCCAGTCAAATCAAAAGCTTTGCACGTAATCAGCAAAGCTAAAGTGGAATCAAGTCCACCTGAAAGCCCGATTACGGCAGACTGACAATTTATATGTCTAAGACGTTTTGCAAGTCCCTGTGCCTGCAGAGATATGACTTCAAGACAGCGTTCACTTCGTTTTTGCTTATCAGAAGGAACAAAAGGATGAGCATCAATAAAACGATGAAACTCTGCTTTTGGATTTGAAATTTCAATATCAATTGAAACGTAATCTTTAGAAAATGTGTTATGATTTGCGGAAAAACCAAATGAACCGATGTGTCGCCGCTCCTGACAAATTCTTTCAACATCGACATCTGCAAAAATTGTTTCACCGGAGAAAAGTTCGGACTGCGCAAGCAAAGTGCCGTTTTCAGCAATCAGATTATGACCGGCAAAAACCATATCCTGAGTAGACTCATCTTTTCCGCCGTTTGCATAAGCATAAGCACAAATTGAACGTGCTGAATGTGATTTTACAAGATTTCTCCTGTAGTCTGCCTTGCCAATAATTTCGTTACCACAGGAAAGATTTACTACCACAGTAGCTCCGGCAAGAACATGTCTGCTCGAAGGAGGAACTGGAACCCACAAATCTTCACAAAGCTCACAGCCAATCACAAGACTTTTTTCATTCACGTCTTTAAAAAGAATGTCTGTGCCAAAAGGAACATTTCTAAATCCAGCAAAATCCATGAATAAAGTGTTTTGTGTCTGTTCAAACGGAGTAAATTGTCGTCTTTCATAAAATTCGCCATAATTTGGTAAAAAAGATTTTGCAATGACAGCCAGAAGTTTTCCGTTCAAAATTGCAGCTGCACAATTATAGATGCCTTCTGTTCTGCAAACAGGAATTCCCACAAACAAAAGAGAATTTGTGCCTTTTGATGCCTGAATAATGCGAATAAGATTATTTTCAGCCGATTTCAATAAACTTTGCTGAAAAAAAAGGTCTCCGCAAGTGTAACCTGTCACAGAAAGTTCTGGAAAGACTACTATTTCAGCACCTTTTTCTACAGTTTTATTGAATTCTTCTATAATATTACTGGCATTATAATCACAGTCTGCGACTTTCAAAGCAGGACTTGCGCAAGCAATTTTGACAAAACCAAATTTCATAATCCACCTATTTTGCAGGACAAAACTCTGCATCTAAAAATATATTTTCCAGACTGCTAAATTCGCAGTTAATGACAAATCCAATTAAAAAAATTATAATGTTTCTTTGAGGAAACATATGACAGACAAAGAACTTGACCGCTTTATAATTTCAACTTTCAAAAACATTTTAACAGCCACAGAAGAAAATGCTTCCTATATCAACAGTAAAACTTACAAAGACTATCAAGAAGTCCAGGAAGATTTAGAGTTCAGCATTAAAGAACTGAAAGAGCTTCTTCAAAAAATCCACAGTATTGATGACCTTGCCGAGTGTGATGACGACCAGATTACCAGAATCTATGAATATATAGAAGATTATTATTCAAATTATATCATTTCGACAGAACCAAAACAACGTAAAATCGACCTGGCACAATGCGAAAAACTAGAAGAACTGATGGCTCTTTTCATCGACCAGGAAGATTTTGATGACTCTGAAGACGATTTCGAAGATTAATTATAAATCAACAACCTCGTTTCTTCATTTCTTCGGCAATTTTTTTTACATCCTGAATTTTTCCTTTTGCAGCAATCAAAATAGAATCATCACTATCCACGATTACAACATTATCCAGTCCAATTGTTGCAATAGTTCTTTTTCCTCCGCGAATGTATGAAGATGTAGTATCAAGACAAATAACATCACCATTTATCACGTTCATGTTTTCGTCTTTTTTGCTAATGTCGTATAAAGCACTCCATGAACCAACATCATCCCAACCAGCATTTAATTTAACAACCTTCCCTTTCGATGTTTTTTCCATTACAGCATAATCAATAGAATCGCCTTTTATCTGACTAAAAGCTTCAGAATTAAGACGGATAAAATCTGTATCCACAACTGCTTTTTCAAATGCTTCTATAGAAAGACTTGCCATTTGAGGATTATATTGAGTCAATTCTTCCAGAAAAGTTTCGGCCTTAAATACAAACATTCCGCTGTTCCAGGAATATTCACCACAAGCAAGATATTCCTGAGCTTTTTCCAGACAAGGTTTTTCAACAAAACTGTCTAAATCAAACACTGCTGCATCGTCATCTGTTTGGGTCTGCTTACCAGATTTAATATAGCCATAGCCGGTAGCAGGAAATGTTGGAACTATTCCGAAAGTTACAAGATTTCCTTTGGCAGCGAAATCTGCAGCAATTTTAACTGCTTTTTGAAAAGCCGGAACATCGGCAATGACATGATCGCTTGGAAGAACAACTACAACAGCATCTTTATCTTGTTTCATAGCTGCACAACAACCTGCTGCAATTGCTGGTGCTGTATTTTTTGCCATTGGTTCAAGAAGAATAGTTGGTTTTTTATCGCAGATTTCTCCTATCTGCTGGGCAACCATAAATCTGTGACTTTCTCCGCAAGAAATAATTGGATTACCGATATCAAGACCAGTTAAACGTAAAAGGGTTTCTTGAATCATTGTTTTTTCTGAAATAAGAGGTAAAAACTGTTTAGGATGATTTCCCCATGATAAAGGCCAAAGTCTTGTACCTGCGCCACCACTTAGAATTAACGGTATAATTGTCATAATAAACTCCAATATAAAAAAGTCAATTGTATAAGTAAAATTGTATAGTAAAACTAAACATTTTGCAAGTAGTTTTGTATGTTTTTTTGGTGATATTCTTGCCTCGACTAAATGATTTTGTTTAAACCGTGGCAAGGATAGTAGCCCCTGCGAAGCAGTCCACTGGACTGAGCGAAGCGAGGGAAGCGGATGAGCGTTAGCGAAGGGCGAATAGCCTGTTTTTTGCGTAGCAAAAAGCCACCCAAAATATTTTTATTATAAAAAAAATACTATTCTGGAATCTCTAAAAGAATATTTGAGCAGACTAATCCAAAATCTTTTGTATCGATAAATCGAATATAATCACGCACTTTAACTTGTATCTTATTTTTTGTGATTATTCTAAAATCAACTACTAAAACTCTGTTTTCTTCCATATATTTCTGTTGATTTTCGAAAAACATCCGTTTAATATAATCCAAATCTTCCGTAACTACCATTCCGTCAAAACAATTACCGGTAATCATTCTGAATTCTTCACTTGAGTCACATTCAAAAAGTTCAAGGATTTCTTTATTTATGCCAATAATTTGATCGTCTTTTTCCAGATGAAACGAGAAAAATGCTCCCGGCAAATAATTAGCAATCAAAGAAATCTCCGAAAAACTTCTTTTTGATTTGTGCATAGTTACTTCATCAAAAACAGGAGTTTTAATTTTTGAGAGTGTGCATGCATTTTTGCGCAGATATTTTTCATAATCCTCTTCACTAAGTGGTCTTGAAAAATAAAATCCCTGAATCATATCGCAGCCAAAACTTTGCAGAATTTTAAATTGTTCTTCGGTTTCAACACCTTCTGCGATTGTAAAAAGTCCCATGCTGTGAGCCATTTTGATGATATTTTCAATAACAATCTGATTTGTTTCAAGATTCTGCACAAAACTGATGTCGAGTTTGATTATGTCCAAAGGAAAAGTTGAAAGCATTCCCAAAGAAGAATATCCAGCACCAAAATCATCCATTTCAATCAAAAATCCAAAATCTTGAGCGCGTTTCACCTGATTTATGATAAATTCCGTATTTTCCGCGTATAGTGATTCCGTTACTTCCATGTGCAAAAGTGAATGGTCGATATTATTATCATCAACTGTTTTTAACTGCTCAAAAAGCCATCCGTTTTCAAAATAATCACGGCGGGAAACATTTATTGAAATAGGAACTACTGGAATGCCATTTTCCTGCCATCTCTTTATATCGCTACATACTTTTTTTACGATAAAACTGTCAAGTTTGGAAATAAATCCGCTTTTTTCAAACAAAGGGATAAACTGACTTGGAGCCATAAATCCGTAAACAGGATGATTCCAGCGAACTAATGCTTCTGCTCCTGCAATCCGCCCTGTCACTGACTCATGTTTAGGCTGATAGAAAACTTTAAACTGGTCTTCCAGAAGCGCCCTTTCCATATTTTCTAGAATTTTCTGGTCGTTCAAAAGCTGCTGCTGCAAACTTTCTTCATAAACAGCAAAATTTTTTCCATAAACTCCTTTTATTTTTCCAATTGCAAGAAATGCATAATCACAACAGCGGACAATTGGAAGCGAAGTGTCAATCGGAGCATAACTTCCAATTTTTAACACCTGATGCGGGATGGGAGCTTCTGCCATAATCGAAGCAACAATGCTATTTAACCGTTCCAAAGTTTTATCTTGAGCCCGTTCATAAATCACAACAAACTGATCACCGCCAAAACGTCCAACTAAAGCTGTTTTTGCGCCATTTTTCAGTCTTTGGGCAACATATGCTAGAAATTCATTACATTTATCTTCGCCATATTGACTGTTTGTAAGTTTGAAATTTTCAAAATCAAGCGCGAGAATGCCAAAATTTTTATTTGGGGCATTATTAATCATAGTTCTTGCCCTGTGAATAAAAGCCTGCCTTGTGTAAAGACCAGTCAAATCATCTTTTTCGATTTCGGCAAGAATATTCGCTGCTTCTGTCAAATTAACAACATTGTGAATTCTGTTTAAAACTAAAGTTCTGTCAGCTGGTTCAAAAAATACATCACTTGCACCTGCAATAAGACAGTTTTTTGCTTCTTCATCAATCTGATTTCTGCAAAAAATAAGGATTGGAATTTTTTTATATGTGGGATTTGATTTTATCTGCTTTACTAAATCAGAAGGACATTCGCCTTGAATTATATTGCTCAAAATAATTACGGAAATGCGCTTGTAATCATTGTTTAAGCAGGTTTTTGCTTCATGAGAGTTTGCAGCCGGCATAATATAATAATCACTTGAGATGATTTCAGATATTTCGCGCTGCCTTTCTTTACTGTCATCTATAATAAGAATAATTGACTTGGGTTTTTCAGACAATTTTTTCACCAAACTTTTTTTACTTTTAAAATAAACACCCCGAAATTTTCCCAACCAAATATTATTTTACCACACATTTGTTTTTTGTGCAAAATTTTTATGAATTTTTTGTTATATTTTTTTGACAAGTTTTAGCGGAGTGTTAAAAAACTCGTGGTTCATGCATAACTGAACATTCATTGGTGTATCATTTTTTTGCATGAGCCAAATCCTTGTGACATGGTTTAAACTTGAAAGTCTAGTTTTGGAAGATTTGTGAGATTTTTCTGTTATATTTTTGTTTCTTTTTATATTCCGTAAGATTATTTTATTGACTTTATACTATTCCTTTAGTATAATAATCATATGATTACAGGTTTTCCAAGTCCGGCTCAGGGATATGAGGCTAAACAATTTGATTTGAACACTCTTTACATAAAACATCCGTCGGCAACGGTTTTTATGACTGTTGATACTGATAAATTTACTCATCTGTGCATATTTAACGGGGATCTTTTGATAATTGACCGTGCCAAAAAAATTTCTGCAAATTCGCTGGTTGTTTATGAGAACAACGGAGAGTTTACAATTGGAAGAGTTTTTCAGATAAAAGGAGAAGCTATTATTACAGGTGCAATAACGCAGGTAATTCACACTGTAAAAGAATGAAAGCAGGTTTTTACGTTTTTTGTTTAAGTTTTGGAGATTTTTATGATTTTGCATGCTGATGGAAATTCGTTTTATGCATCTTGCGAACAGATTTTTCGTCCTGATTTGAGGAACAAACCTGTCGTTGTACTTTCAAACAATGACGGCGTAATCATCGCTTTGAATAAGGAAGCTAAAGCTTTAGGTATTAAACGCGGCGATGTATTTTTCAAAGTGCGTGAAGCATGCAAACGCAAAAATGTGACTGTTTTTTCGAGCAATTATACGCTTTATGCTGATATTAACAGAAGAATTACTTCAATTTATCTGGAATTTGCACCAGAAATCGAAGAATATTCAATAGATGAGGCATTTCTCTTCTTTGAAAAATTTAACCTTTCTGTGAATGAATGGCAGGAAATCGGAAAAGAGTTGAAACAGCGCATTTGGAAAGAAGTTGGAATGCCCATTTGCGTAGGTGTGGCTCCTACAAAAACACTGGCAAAACTTTACAATAAACGTGCAAAGGAACACGGTGGTGTTTTTGTTTATGAAGAAGACAAAGTGGATGAACTTTTGGAAAATACAAAATGCGGTGAAATTTGGGGGATTGGACCTGCAAAAGCAAAAAAACTTGCTTTGTATGGAATCAAAAATGCACTTATGCTCAAAAATATGCCGCTGGGCGACGCGAAAAAACTTATGACCGTGCAGGGATTTGCAACCGTTCAGGAATTAAGAGGAATTCCTAACATAGACAGAGTAACGCGAACAAAAAAGGATGTGATTACATCCAGCAGACAATTTTCAAAACGCATTTATGATATTGAAACTTTGGAATGTGCAATTGTTCAATACACAGAACTTGCTGTAGAAAAACTCCGAAAACAGAATTCAGAATGTGGAATGGTGTGCATTTATATTTCCACGTGTAATTATTATTCTGATGACAGGGAACAGCAGTATTCAAACGGTGCATACGTTGAACTTCCCAGAATGACAAGTTACACGCCCGATATTGTAGCAGCGGCCAGAAATATCTTGCCTCACCTTTACAGAGCTGGATATGGTTATAAATCTGTGATGATAACACTGCTAAAACTTCTGCCAGAAGCCTGTCAGGGAAACTTATGGATTGACCCCATGGAGGACATAAAAAAACGAAATTTTATGAAAACCGTAGATAAAATCACTCAGACTTACGGCAGAAAGTCGATTACTTTGGCAAAAGGTTTCGAAAAACAAAACTGGGAGATGAAACGTAAGTTTTTAAGTCCATGCTGGACTACAGATTTTGCAGATTTTCCAAAAGTGCATTGAGGGTGTTGATTAATAAAAAAAGGCGCACCCCTTAACGGCGTAAAGGGCACGCCTTTTGTATTAATTCATAAATTATTTTTTTTTATCTTTTATAATTCTTGAAAATTATTTGTTGAAGACAATTTTTGAGAAACTTTCAAAACCATCGTACCAGATATTAAAATCATGTCCGCCTGGTTTTGTAACCCATTCATAGTTTTTGCCTTCAACAAATTTGTCACACAGTGTTGTAAGGTCTTTTGTTGCAGCTGTTGCAGAATTTAATGCTGTACCATCTTCTGTACCGCAAATATTATAGAAGTAATTTACATCATAATCAGCAAATTTTTCTTTTAAGTTTTCTGCTGTTTTTTTTGCTTCATAAGAAGTTGGAGCTGCTGAGAAAGCACCGAACCAACTTATAATATCAAGACATTCATTGATACCGATGTTGATTGTCTGCATACCACCCATTGAAAGCCCAGCCATTGCTCTGTCATTTCTGTCAGTAGATGCATTATATTCTTTTTCCATGTAAGGAATTAAATCGTTACGTAATTCTAAACCAAATGAATAGAAAGCATTCATGTTGCTGAAATCACAATTAGAAAAGTTTTTATTTGAACGACCATTTGGAGTTACTACGATGAAAGGTTTTACTTCACCTTCTGCAATTTTTTTGTCCAAGTACTTTTTGATTCTAGAAGAATTATTTGTCATGCCCCATTCACTTTCATTTCCACCTACACCATGCATAAGATAAAGAACTGGATATTTTTTTGAAGTATCAGCTTTATCGAATCCTGCAGGAAGATAAACAAATGCAGGTTTTTGAGTTGCATCTGTTCCTCCATTTTCATAATCTTTTGAAGCATAAGTAATCTTAATTACTTCACCACGCTGTTCATCTGTGAGACCATCACTTTCAACTTTATCTACTGCACCAAGTTTTCTTGTAAGTTCGATAGATTTGATTGTCATTTTACACTGATCCTTTTCATCATTTCCAGAATTATATGTATTGAGTTTTACACAAATTCCTACAAAATTACCAGTATCAACTGATTTTACTTTATATTCATAAGTTTTTGTTCCACTATTCTTGTCACTTCCAAAATAGTCGAGAGTAGTACCACCGTTCCAATATGAACCGCCTTCTGCTACAAGATTCAAGCACCATTGTGGATTTTTTGCATTAGAATTCCATTTTCCTTCTACTGCTTCATAATCGAACACAACTTTGATAGATTCATAGTTTTCCAGATTAATAATTGATTTGTCTTCTTTGATATAGAAAACATAACCACCGCCAGAATATTGTGCTGAAGCATTGTATGTAACCGAACCATCACCGTTTACAACTAATGAATCAACAGAACCTTTGTCCATTACAGTGTCATTAGACATTTTGACTTTTACAATGTTTTCGTTACCATCGCCTTTGTTACTTGAATCATTACTACACCCCCCCCTATTACTGAAAGAGCAGCTACCGAAAACAATGCTAACATTACTTTTTTAAGTTTCATTTTACACCTCGTTTTTTTATTTTTTATACTAAATAACGATTTTTGGAAATCCATTTCGATATGATTAAATTGTAAAGTGGAATACTCAAAAAAGATATAGGGATTTTTTTGTATTATTTTGATAAAAGTGATATAATTCTAAAATGCATTTTTTCGATTTTCATTCACATTTAGATTGGAATGAACAGGATTGTAGTGATAATTTTCTTTATGATGGGATTTTTTCACAATTGGAAAGATTTTCGGGGACAATTATTTCTGCTTCCTGCAGTGAAAACTCTTTTTATGAAAATTTGAAAATATGTGAAAAATCTAAAGCTTTGGGTATTTTTTATAATCAAAATGGATTACCAAAAATAATTCCGACTTTTGGAATTCATCCTAAAGAGATTTTAAATTCATCTAAAAATTTGCATGAATATGACAAACTTTGCGAACAGTCAAAAATAATCGGCGAAATCGGAATGGATTTTTGCTGGTACAAAGAGGCAGACTGCAATCAACAGGAAAAAGTTCTGCGTTATTTTTTGGAACATTGTCATAATCATGAAAAATATTGTGTAATCCACACGAAAGATGCAGAAAAGCAGATTTGTGATATTTTAACTGATTATCCAAACGCCAAACCAATAATTCATTGGTACAATGGACCTGAAAATGTGTATAAAGAATTTATCAAACGTGGTTATTTACAGACTTTTGGCTGTGAAACAATCCGTTCCAATCATATTCAATCGCTTCTTCTGCAGACTCCGCGAGATTTAATTTTGGCCGAAACGGATAATCCTGATGCTGAACCATGGCTTGGCGGAACTAATAATTCTATCTATTTAATAGAAGAAATTTATCAAAATATAGCAAAAATTTTGAATATGAATTTTGAAAATTGTGCTGAAATGATTAATAAAAACTCAAAACGCGTTTTAGTGGAAAGCGGATTTTATTGCTTTAATAAAATGAATTAAAATTTTACACAAATTTTACAATTTCTTTATTTTCTTTTTATGAAAAAACAATCATATTAATAGTATGGTTATGAATTTTTTTGGTCAATTATTTGGATTTGCAGGCTCATTGTGTTTATTGCTTTTTGGAATGAACATGCTCTCGAACGGAATTCAAAAAGGTGCTGGAAGCGGTCTGCAAAAACTTTTGTCCAAAATCACAGGAAACAGAATCAAAGCTGTGTTAACAGGAATTGGAGTAACGGCTATAATTCAATCTAGCGGTGCTACAACTGTAATGGTGGTCAGTTTTGTAAACGCAGAAATTCTAACTCTCGAGCAGGCAATCGGAGTTATTTTTGGCGCGAATATCGGGACAACTGTTACAGCATGGATAGTTTCACTTTTCGGTTTTAGTTTTTCCATAAGTGCCGCTGCTGTTCCTCTTTTTGGTTTCGGCTTCATCCTCAAATATTTCAAAAAATTTAAAATTCATAATTTTGCTGATTGTTTTATGGGGTTTGCCCTTCTTTTTCTGGGACTTGGACTTTTAAAAGAAAGTCTTGCGATTGAAGGTCAAACTACAAGAATTCTTGCTGCAATTTCGAACTGGGGTGTATTTGGAATTCTGATTGGTGTATTCATTGGAGTTTTTGTAACAGCTTTGATTCATTCATCGTCTGCCATGACTGCAATAGTTTTGACTATGGCGGCAAACAATTCTTTGAGCTGGGAAATGAGTGCAGCCATCATTTTGGGAAGTAACATCGGTTCTACGATTGACGCAATTATGTCTTCTATAAACGCTTCCACAAATGCACGTAGAACTGCTTTCGTTCACGTTGCGTTCAATCTGACTGGAACACTGCTTGCTTTATGCTTTTTTAAGCCATTTTTAAATCTTATCGATTTGATTGTTCCTGGAACTCCAAATCAAAACATCACAACTCACATTTCTATGCTCCACACTGTATTTAATATTTGTGCCACGTTTATTTTCCTGCCTTTTGTAAACCAGATTGCTGCAATTTCTCGCAAAGTGATTTTGGATTCTCCTGAACATGATGATTTGCATTATAAAATTCCTGCTATTTTACCTTTTTCTCATGCTAGTGCTGATATTTATGGAATGCAGATTCAAAGAGAGATTTCCAAAATGGCTGCAAAAGTAATGGAAATGTTTGATAGAATTATAAATTCTCTTACTCAGAAAGATGATGTTGAAAATCAGACTGTCATAATCGAAAATCTGGAAAATTATATTGATGAAATGGATGATTCCATCACCGATTTCCTGCAGAAATGTTACCGTCTGCCTACTGCAAATAACAATGACAGAAAACATTTTTCCAAACTTATGCATATAACAGAAGCCTTGGAAAATTTGAGTGATGAATGCTGTTCGATAATGCACACACTTGAAAAATATCTGAATAAATCTGAAAAAGTTTATTCTGATAAGCGGATTAAAGAATTGTCAGAATATCTGGAACTTGTACGGGTGTTTTTTGAACAAATCATTACATTTTTTACGCTCAGTTTTAATCAAAAAGAACTTTCCAAAGATGAACAGAAAAGCCTGAATCAATTTGAACAGAAAATAGACGACATCAAAAAAGATTATAAAAAATCTTCGCGCAAACGCATAGAAAACGGCGGTGATGTAAAATCTGAACTTCAATACATCGACATGATCAAAAAAATCGAACGCGCCGGTGATTGTGTTTTTTCTATTCTTAATTAGATTATATTGTACTGAAAATTGTATCCAGAAGTTTATCGATATCAATCGGTTTTGCAATATGTCCGTTCATTCCTACGCCAGCGATTTTTGTTTATCTTCATCCATGACATTTGCGGTCATGGCAAAAATTGGAATCTGGGATTTTTTTTCCGTCATTTACCCTTTCACACTCAAATCCTTCATCAGAAAGAATCATCACTGCAATTTCGGCATTTAAATCGTTATCTTCGGGAAGCAGAATGCGTTTATCTGTGACAATTTTATTTACTTTTTTGCTCTGCTTTTTTGTAAGAGCAAGCAGTGCTTCAGCATTGGCGGTGATAAGTTCATAACCTGGATAAGTGTATGCAAGAACGCCAGTGTCCTGTGAATCCATGATATTTTTATAAAAGAATTCCTGATTTCTGACTTTTTCGTTTTTGATTTGACCTTCAGATGTAAAAATTTCGTTTTCCACCTGCTTAATTGCACGCCCTACTACAAAAGCCATGATATGATTGTTTTGTTCATCTTCAAAAAGAAAATAAAGCGTTCGAATGTATTCATTTGTGATTGGCGAAAAAAAATTGATTTCAATTCGTGATTTTCCAGATTTATATGAATCAATCAAATATTGACAAGTGACTTTTTCAACTTTTGTCCCCATAAGCATAGAACAGTTAATTTTAGGACCATAGCAAATGTCAACATATTCATCATAAGAAAAAGGAGATGTGAGTCCTGCAATTTTGGTGTAGTTTATTCCGTCAGAACCAATAATATCCTGCTGGATAAGCCCTTCTGTGACATCAAACTCGTAGGCATATTTCGCATTGCTTGTCATGGCTTTCAGTATTATTTCTGCTTGCAAAGATATCCTTTTTTCTGAACTTTTTCTGAACATCTAGGATTTTGTGAACTCAAATAATGAGCTGAAAACTACTCTTTATAATATAATGCACAGTCCAGCAGATATCAAGTTTTTTTATATCATTTGTAATTTTTTCTTGACCTTCTAATGTTTTTTTTATTACATTATTTATATAATGAAGATAAAGCAGAATTGGTTTGGTCTTTTTTTTGGATTGTTTTTGCTGCTTACTGGTTGTAGTTCCACAAAGAAAGTACGAGAAAATACATGGAAATTTCTAGAACAGAATAACGAATCTATACATTATTATAATTATTATGATGAATTTCGAGCTCCAACTGAAAGTGAAATTCAAGATGAAAATTTGGTTGAGGAAAAAAGGAATTTTTTGTTTTTAAGACTTTACAATCCTCATTCTTCTTTTAATATTGGAAGTAATTTACTCCAAAAAGGTATCGAAATCACTGAAACTCATGACACAAGTGGAAGTCACCTTTCCATTGGATTTGATTTAACTGACAATTTTTATGGTCTTACTTTATATGCCAAACCAAACCTAAAAATTGAACACTGCACTGACACTTCAACAAATGAATATATGAAATCCTGCAATCCAAAAAAATCTCTGCAGACAACTTATGCTTTGGAAGTTTCGCAAAATGAATATGATACAGCTTATGCATGGGTTAAACGAAAAGCTGAGTTAGAAACCGCACACTATGATGTTAGTGAAAATTTTAAAATTGCCGGTGCTCTTTTGAGTTCAAATCCAAATTCTAAGAAAACCGATAAACCTCTGACTCAAGAAGAGGAATTTGCGGAATTTGAAAAGATGAATAAATTTGTTTGTTCCACTTTTATTTGCCATGTTCTTTACAGTTCTGTAGATGATATACGGAATTATATGAATGAAAATCTCATTGATCCTGATTACACTACTCCAACCGATGTAATTTCTATGCCGGGAGTCAAGCAGCTTTTTACATCTAACTGGAACGATTTTAATATTGCGGCTCAAAATTTTGCACAGATGAATCCGATTTTTCTTGATTATCTTTAGTTTTTCGACAACAGGTCAAATGTCAAGTTTTGCATTTTTTGGGCATTTTTTTGGGTGGCTTTTTACTTCGCAAAAATAAATCAGTATAATCTTTTTCCTTTGTCTTTTCGGGATATTTTTATTATCTTTTAGAATATGAACAAAGTTATAAAAGAAAGTTTAAACGTTCTCCTTGTGATAATTGCTGCCATTTTGATGGCTGTCAATATTAATACATTTGTATATACAGCAGGATTGCTCCCGGGTGGTTTCACTGGAATTGTTTTGCTTATTCAAAATATTTTTCTGAAATATCTGAATATTAAAATTCCATACAGTTTGTTTCTGTGGATTCTAAATCTGTGGCCTGCGTTGATTTGTCTTAAAAATATTGGCAAGCGTTTTACAATTTTATCTATTCTGATGATTATAATTTCTGGTCTTGCTACGGATTTTATTCCAGGATTTTTTGTGACTGATGATATTCTGCTTTGCGCAATTTTCGGTGGAATCATCAACGGAATTTCGATCTGTCTGTGTCTTTTTGTGGGTGCTACGAGTGGCGGAACGGATTTTATTTCGATTTATTTTTCTGAAAAAAAAGGAATAAGTGCCTGGAATTATATTTTTGCTGGAAACTGCATTTTGCTTGGTATTTTTGGACTTCTTTTTGGCTGGACAAAAGCGTTGTATTCGATTATTTTTCAATTTGCAACGACTCAAATCATCAACACTCTTTACAAACGATATCAAAAATCTACGTTGTTTATCATTTCTGAACAATGGGAAGAAATCACTAGAATGATAAAACTTACTACAAATCATAATGCAACGATTTTTACAGGAAAAGGAAGTTATCAGGGTGCTGAACGAAAAATGATTTACACGATTGTGGGAAAAGATCAGGAAGCAAAACTTGTACATGAAATTATGAAAATTGACCCAAAAGCGTTTGTCAATGTTCTGGAGACAAAAGCACTTTTGGGTAACTTCAATATGCAAAAGTTATAATACGCTGCAAAAAGAGCCTGCAAAAACTACAGTTTTATGTGAACTAAGTTTTGAAGCGATTTTGCATTAGTTTTGCATCTTATCAGTTTTTAGAATTTTAAAACGGTGACTGTTTTTGGTGGAAGTGTTACTTTTCCGTCCAATTTGATGTTCGAAATGCTATATGATGCCTGTTCTGGCTTACGCAATTCGCACACTTTTTGATTTGTTGCAGAATCGCCACCACAAAGACCTTTATTTCCATCTTTTGTATCAACAGCTTCAGTTTGAACTACAGGTTTTGCTTTTCCACTTGCAGCCTGCATCAATGCTTTTTCACAATCACCTGAAATAGCTTGACCATTTTCATCTGTCAGATTCAAAGTCTGCTCTTCTTCTGACGCATTCACAATTTTTAGAATAACTTTTCCGTCATCATCAGAAACTGCCGAAACATAAAGTTTTTGTTCGCGAAGTTTTTTATCCTGACCGTCCAACTGCAAAGATTTTGTTCCTACATAATCTGAAAAGATTTTTTGAACATAATAATTTGGGGTGTAAACAACACTTTCCTGATTGAACCAGATTAAATCTGGAGTCCACTGCGAATGTCCGATTCTATTAAAAAGCGGTGCATAAGAAGCAAGTTTTACTACATCACCATTTTTTTCCATGCCTGTCATCATTGCAGCTTCAGCCAGAGCAGATTCAATAGAATTTGTCAGGTTTAAATCATGAGCCGCATATTCTCCAGCAAAAACAGCAACATCACGAGGATAATTATCATAAAAATCAACATTTTGATAGAGCCAATCTGGAGCAACATAATAATGTTCGTCAACTGCATAACAGAAATTTGGATTTGATTTTGCATTATCACGGTAGAACTTCCAGCCAATGTCATAAATTTCATTCTGAACAAAAGGTCCTGCTGTTCCCAAAAGTTTCATCTGCGGATAAACATTATGAATTGCCTCTTCAAATGCTTTGTAACGAGGTGCAACATCAACATGTTTACTTTCCCACTGCTCGTTTCCAATTGCAATCATTTCCAGATTAAAGCTTTGTGGATGACCCATTTTTGCGCGAAGACTTCCCCATTTTGTGTTCACATCGCCGTTTGCAAATTCTATTAAATCGAGTGCGTCCTGAACATATTCCTGGAATTCTTCTGAATCTACAGGAACTGTCTGATAAGAACGGAACTGACAGGCAACTCCAATGTTTAAAACAGGAAGAGCTTTGCATTGTCTTTTTTCTGAAGAAAGAAGTTCACACAAAACAAAATATTCATAAAATCCAATTCCATAACTCTGCATATAATGACAATCTGAAGTTTCCCACGCTTTAATTGCATTTCCGCCCTGAGTTGCCCACAAATTCGGCTTGATCTTTCTGTCTTTCAAATCACCTACAGTTTTTTTCCATTCATAACGATGAAGAAGACTTGTTCCTTCTACAATACATCCACCAGGGAATCTTAAAAAGGCAGGATTCAGGTTTTTCAATGCTTCAAACAAATCTTTTCTGAAAATGCCTGCAACTGCATCCTGAGGGATAAGGGAAATCAAATCAAACTCATAACTGCCTTCTTTTGAAAGATGCATTTCAAATCTTGCGCCAGAAACATCTTCCTGTGCTGTCAACTGAGCTTTGTAAAGATGCCATTCTTTTGATTCACAATTTCCAATCATCTGATTATAACCATCTGGCTCAGTGATAAACTGGAGTGCAACAGAAGTCTGTGCATAGGTTTTTCCATCTTTTATGATTAAAACCTGCACTTCGCCTTCTTTATAAAAAACTTCACGTGCATAGAAACTTAAGTTGTAAATTTCGCCTTTTTTGAGCGAAATACCGTCGTAAGCTTTGTTGTAAAATCCTTCGCCGGGTTTTTCTGCGGTAAATCTAAGATAATGCGGATTATTTTCGCTCACAGCCATATTCATGGAGATTTCCAGATTCTGCGGTTTTCCGTCTGTTGATCCCCATGCATAAAGATTATCTTCCGCCATCACATAATTTCTGACAACACCTTTTGTTTTGACAGCTTCGAAAGAACGGTTTTCAAGCATTTCTGCATAAAGTCCGCCGTCGGCAGCACAATTTATATCTTCAAAAAAGAGTCCCACCATATCTTTTGTAATATTTCTGGCAATTTTTTCATTTGAAAGTTTTAATACATTTTCTGACATAGTCTTTTTTTTAAAAGTGTCTATTATTTTAGACAGTTTTAGAATTCCTCCGTTTCAGAATATTAATTAAATCTTATTACATAGATTTGAATTTGTCTATAAGATATAATTCTTAGAACATTTCATTTTAATTTTGTGTTTTAGTTCTACACTTTCACATCTTTCACACAGGGCACATCTTTCTATAGCAAAATCTCCCGAAAACATATATAATAAATAAAATTTCAGTTTTTCAAATTTTAATCTTGAGTTTAAAACTCTTGAGTTTAAAACTGCAGGATACATTATTAACAGCCGGCTTCCTGATATGAACGGAATTGAGGTTAGAAGAAGTTATTCAAACATTACAGGACTTTTTTGAAAAATGACAGAAAATCGGAACTCCACATGGGAAAATCTTCATCAGACTGCTTTGAAAGCTCCTCAATCAAGCGGAGTTTATTTGTGGCATAATGAAAATGATGTTGTCATTTATGTAGGCAAAGCAAAAAATCTGAAAAATCGGTTAAGTTCATATTTTTCCGGAAAACGAACGCTAAAAACTAAACTTCTTGTTGCTCATGCAAAATGGATTGAATACATCACAACAAATAATGAGTATGAAGCTCTGATTTTGGAAAATAATTTAATCAAAAAGTATTCTCCGCGTTATAATATCAGCCTGAAAGACGGAAAATCATATCCTGTTTTGAGAATCACAAATGAAGATTTTCCAAAAGTTTTCAGAACTAGACGCATTTTACAGGACGGTTCAACATATTTTGGTCCATTCCCTGATGTAAATGCCCTCGATTTTTTTCTGGAATCAATCTACAAACTTTATCCTATCCGCCACTGCAGGTTAATGAGAAACAGGGACACACCTTGTCTTTATTATCACATGAATCAATGCAAAGGTCCATGCTGTAAAAAGATTTCAAAAGACGAATACAACATTTACATCGAAGAGATTAAGCATTTGCTGCAGGGAAATAGTTCAGAAGCTGTTCAGAAAATGACAGATGAAATGAAGGACGCGGCAAAAAAACTAAATTTTGAAAAAGCGGCACGTTTGCGCGATGGAATTAAAGCTCTGCAAGTTCTTCAAAATCAAAATATTGTGGAAACTTTTGATTCGGAAGACAGAGATTACATTGCCTATGCAAGCGAAGGTGAACTTGTAAGTTTTACTGTTTTAAAATTCAGGAACGGAAAACTTTTGGGTAGAGAAAATTTCCGTGCTGAATCATTAAATGATGATGAAGATTTAATTGGCGAGTTTATGGCCTGTTATTACGAAGAAAAAAATGCAATTCCTCCAACTGTTTTCATTCCTCAAACTTCTGAATATGAACATATAGCAAAATGGTTGAAAGAAGCTATGAATTGTGAATCTCAGCTTATTCAGGTTAGCACAGCAGATTCTATAGCTAGAGATATTGCAGCTATTCAGATGGCAAAACACAATGCAAAAGAAGATATTGTGCGCAGACTTCGTGACCGCGGTGATATTCCAGCAATGCAGGAACTTAAAGAAAAACTAAATCTTGATGTTCTTCCAATTAGAATTGAAGGTTTTGATATAGCACATATCGGTGGAAAATGGCCTGTCGCATCTCTTATCAGTTTTTATAATGGAAATCCTGACAAAAAGAATTACCGTTATTTCAGATTGAAAACAACAGATGGATTAATCGATGATTTTGCAAGTATGAAGGAAGCTGTAAGCAGACGATATTCGCGTCTTTTGAATGAACAAAGTGATTTGCCTGATTTAATATTGATTGATGGTGGAATCGGACAGGTAAATGCAGTTGAAGAAATACTGAATTCACTGGGACTTGATATTCCTGTAGCCGGACTTGCAAAACGTGATGAGGAAATCTACCTTCCAGGTAACAGTACGCCAATATGTCTGCCAAAAAGAAGTGATGCTTTGAGACTTTTACAGCGCGTTCGAGATGAAACTCACCGCTTTGCGACAAGCAGAAATCAGGCATTGCGCACAAAAGAAAATGTTAAATCAATCTTTTTGGAAATTGATGGAATCGGAGAAAAACGTGCTGTTATTTTGCAAAAAGAATTTACGACAGTTGAAAATCTTGCTTTGTCTTCAGCAGAAAAAATATCTGAAGTCCTAAAAATCAGCATTTCTGAAGCTCAGACAGTTTTGAATCAGGCAATAGAATTAAACAAAATCAGGAGTCAGAAGAAAGACGTGCAAAGGCTTTCACTTGGTGCTGCCGGCACAACAAAAGAAAAAGCTGCAGAAGCAACATATATCAGTAATCTTGCAGATTTAGCTTTGCAGGCGGCAGAAAGTGAACCAGATTATGGAAAAGAAGATGACAATAGTGGTTCATAAGGTGCAAAACATTTTTTAAACCTGCGACTCAGTTTTGCATTTTGCAAATTTCCCATTTAAAATCACCCGTTTGTAATTAAAAAAGAAGCACATTTTTTTCCAGCACAAACAGATATTCTGAAACGTAGAGTTCGCGGTTTTGCAGATTGCGGCTTCCTCGGAATGTGTTGTATGGAATTGCGACGGTTTTAAGGTTTCCGTATTTCTGGAGCATTTTTGACATTTCTTCAAAACTTATGAAACCTTCTGAATTGTAAGAGATAATTACATATTTTGCACAAAGATTTGCGATGATTTCTTCCATTGATTGCAGAGCAGTCGCTGATTTGTTGAAAGCGGAATGGTTCCAATCTTGAGTAATACCGCTGACTTTGCTTATTTCCACATCGATTTTATTTTTCAAAATCAAATTCAGCATAAAATAATTTGAGCCGTAAGGATGTTGATTATATGGCGGATCAAGATATGCGATATCAAGATTTTTTAATTCTTTGGAAAGTTCAACAGCATCTTTTTGATAAATTTCCACTTCCGATTCAAAATTGCTGAAAACAGGCTCTTTCAGTTCTATTTTTCCAAGAATTCGTAAAAGTGAATTTTTTGCATTTGCTCCAAAACAGCCGATACCAGTTTTTTTATCTTTATAAAATCCTTTAAAAACTCCACTTGTATTCACATGAATGGAAGCTTCTGTCAAAAGTGGAGCCAAAAAGTATTTTTTTAGATTTTCATCCTGTACAATTTCATCAATGTAATGACGGTAACTGTCTATTAAAATTGCATTTTGATGTGTGTAAAAAACGCGCTCATCTTTTTGAATATTTTCATCATCTTTTGGAGCGTAATTTCCAGTAATTATTCCTTCAACTGGATTTTCGAGTGCAAGCGATTTTATCTGATTTCTGAAAAAATCACACTGCTCTTTTGGGTAATCTTTTTTATCTGTCAAATAACAGCTATTGATAACGCGTGAATAATTTTCCAAATCATTTGTAATCAGTTTTGAAGAATGTTTTTTCATCATTCTTGCAACAATTCCCGAACCCGAAAAGAAATCAGCACAGACCATTTTCTGTTTTCCGATTTTCTTTTCGATTTCGAGAATTTCTTTTTCTATGTTTCCAAGAAGACTTCTTTTATTTCCTATATAAGTGATAATCTGAGTCGTAAGAAATTCGTTGTTTTCTTGTCTATCCATAGAATTAATTTTCCTGTTTTTCTAATTTTTGTTTTCAGTTCTTCTGTTTTTTTGTTCTTCTGTTCTGCAAAATGATTTTTCGCGCCTTTTTTGCATTATTTTTCAGGAATCAAATAAACAGATGCGAAATTTTGAGTATCAAGATATTTTTGTGCTGCAGTCTGCAAATTTTCTGGTGTAATCCAGCTGATTATTTTTTCAATATCGTTTGAAACCCATTGTGGTTCCATATCATAAACAAGTTCCCTTGAAATTCTATAATACCACCACGAATTTTCAAAAAGGTTCACTTCCCTGTTTCGTCTGAAAGATTCTTTAATCTTATCAACATAAACAGAATCAATAGGTGCAGACTGCAGAAGTTTAATTTGATTTACAACTTCATCTGTAAGTTCTTTCACTCGAGATGGTTCACACCCAAAAGAAATTTCTGTCATGTAAGTGCGTTCTTCATTTCCTTTGATATGAGATTTTACACTAATTCCATAAGAACCACTTTTATCTTCGCGGATTACTTCACGCAAACGGATATCCAAAAGCATTTCCAAAAAGGTAATTTCAAGACTATCTTTATAACATTTTTCTACATCATCTTGAGCAGGAAGTTTACCTGTAAATGCAAGATATGTTTCGCCATGGTCGCCAATTCCTTTCTGAACAGTTTCAGAAACTCTTCCTTCTGGTAAAGGCCAGTTTTTATATTCCATTTCTTCACGTTCATCAGAAGTTTTTAAATTTCCAAAATAATAACAACAATTATCAATCAATTTTTTTTCATCAAAATCGCCGACAAAAATAAAAGTAAAATCAGCAGGATTTCCAAAACGTTCACGATAAACTCGTTCTGCTGTTTCTGGATTTAATTGATTGTATTGATTCATGTCAAAAACAGAATGATACGGATTGTTTTTTCCATAAAGAATTTCGTTGATTGCTTTATAATACCAATCGGTCGATTTGCTTCCAAAAGCCTGTGCCATTGCATAGTAATTTTGAGAAACTGTCTGCCAGCTTTCTGGAGTAAACTTTGGATTTGCAAAGAACTGACAGATAATCTGGAAAAGTGTTTCCATTTCTGAAGGTTTGCATGAACCTGAAAGATTTTCGCTGGTTGTATTTATGGAAATATTTACATCAATTTGTGATGACTGAAGTTTTTTTACAATCTGATTAAAAGTCAACTCGCCAATTCCAGAATAAATCATATAATTTACAGCTGCATTTGCATTTGGAGCATCATTGGGATTAAGTTTATATGAACCGCCTTTACTGTCAACATACATGTACATGTAATTCCGCTCAAAATCAGTCTTTTTTGTGATGATTTTTATGCCGTTTTCCAAAACATATTCATTTACACCAAGATTTTTGTTATTTTTTGTTGATGAAATTTTTGCCTTTTTTGCAGGCTTTTTCATAATTTCTTTATCATAATCATCATCTGTGTATGCTTGAATTTCAGAATTTTTATAATCTTTCCATATAGAATTGATTTCTTCCTGCGATGGAATATTTTCTTTTGGAGATGTAATTACAAGCATGTCTGTTGCCCTGTCGCCAAAAGCTTTAATCGCACATGCATTCACTTTTTCTATCGTGATTTTTGGAAGAACTTCTTTATAAAGATTTAAAACAGTTTCTTCAGAAGGAACCGCCACCCCTGTAAGTACGTGATTTGTAATCTGATTTGCATATGTCGAATTATAGATTTTGTCTCTGTTCTGGAAACTGAGTTCAGCTTTGTTCAAAAGTGATTCTTTTTCTCTGTCCAGTTCGGTTTGAGTTACACCATAATCAACAAATCTATCAATATTATCCAGAAAAGATTTTAAAGAATCTTCAAACATATCAGATTTTGGCACGAAATAAGCATAATTGTCACAAGAGGAATTTGTGAGACTTACTATAGACATTCCTGCCTGATACCATTTTCCATCTGGCGAACTGGAAATTTCTTGCATCCTGATATTAAAAATGTTATTTGCAATTTCTTTTGTCAGCTGAAGTTCAATATCGTCATTTGTTTTGACTGTTTTGTGATTTTTATCCTGACTAAACAAAAATACATTTATGTAAGGCTGTTCCACATCTTGCATCACAGTAAGATTTTTTTCTGTACGCAAAGGAATGTTGAACTTTGGAAGTTCAGTTTTTTGCTGTGATTTTGGAATTTCATTCAGTGTATTTTTGATTGCATTTTCTACAGTCTGAGGGTCTGCATCTCCAACAACTATGACACTCATAAATTCCGGGCGGTACCATTTTTCATAAAAATCAACGATTCTTTGACGTGGCACTGTTTTAATTACATTCATTTTGCCGATTGGAAGACGTTCTGCGAAAACAGAATCTTTGAGAAGAATATCGCATTGTTTTTCTGAAATGCGTCCCTGCAAAGTTTGACGAAGTCTCCATTCTTCAGTAACAACACCGCGTTCTTTTTCAATTTCTTCATCTTCGAAAGTGATGGCGCTAGCCCAATCTTTTAATATCAAAATTGCGGTTTCCAAAAGTTCAGGATTATCAGAAGGAATTTCAAGCATGTAAACAGTGTGTTCAAAGTTTGTGTATGCATTCAAATCTGCACCAAAATTCATTCCATTCTTTTCAAAAAAATCTATGATTTCTGACTTTGCAAAATTTTCTGTTCCATTAAAAGCCATGTGTTCTACAAAATGTGCGACTCCTTTCTGGTCATCCTCTTCCATAGCAGAACCGGCTTTCACTACAAGTCGAAGCGAAATTCTGTTTGCCGGAATTGCATTTTTTTTGATAAAATATGACATTTCATTATCAAGAATTCCTTTTGTGACAGAAGAATCGAAAGGAATCTGCGTTTCCTGATGATTTTGACTTTTTGTATTGTTTGAAACACAAGATGTAAAAGTCAAAGCCGCAAAAAGCTGGCAGAATAAAATCATCTGCAAGGTAAAAATTACTTTTTTAACAAGATTTTTTTTCATTTATAACTCCAATTTTTATAACTCGTCACCGACATCAGTGATTAATTACAGTATATTAATTTGATGAAGTCATTTCAAGATTTGAAATGGACTTGAGGATAGACAAATTTGCAGTGAAATTTGCGGATAGTTTTGCATTTAAACTTGCGGATAAATAAAGTTGCACAGAGAGTTGCGGTAGTTTTGCAGGTAAACTTGCGAATAGACTTGCCCGGAACATTGCCGAACAAGTTTTTTTACTTTCCTGTCACAAAGTGTGTAATGTATTCTCTTATCAGTGAATTAACTTTCCAGCCTGGATATTCTACTTTGTCTCTCTGGACAAAATAAGCTTTTGCTTTTTCTGGATCAGCAAGTTTAATCAATTCTGAAAGTTTTCCGCCTTCATCAGGATTATATTTGTTGATTCCATTTGCTTTCTGGTTGAACTGAGATACATCCATTCCAAGATTATCACAAAATTCTTTTATCTTATTGTCCTGCTCGTTTTTGGCATATTTTGTGATTAAGTCACTCAAAGAAAAATCATCATCAACATTTAACTTTCCTGTCTGAATATCACTTATAATATTCTTTGCAAGTCTTTGATGTTCAGAACTTAATTTTGCAAATTCTGAATACAATTCTTCTAGAGCTTTCTTTGATTCTTCACTTCCTTCTCCAGTTGCTTTAAGACTATCAATATAAACTTTAAAGAATTTCTGGAGATATGCTTCATCAATTTTGTCCATGTGATTTTCAACAAGATGAATATCAAGTTCAAATGGTGGAATTGAATTTCCTGATGAACCTGTACCAGATCCACCTTTACCAACTTCTACATATCTTTGAGTTAATGAATCAAAGCCACTTTTAGGAACTCCAAAAGATACACTTTCCTTATAAGTTGCAGTAGTTCCATCTCCAACCGGAATTGATTCTTTTTCTGGTGTTCCAATTTCTGATTCTTCTACGAAATACGAATCCTTGCCCCAAATGAACCCCTGCACTTTTGCTGCATCAAGATATGCATTAAACTTATTGTAAAGTTTCACAAATTTAGCCTGTACAGCTTCATCATCTGGCAATCTGGAAAAATCTGGAATACCGGCTTTTGTAAACAAATCTTGAATTTCTGAGTAAGTTTCTTCCATTTTTTTAAGATTGCCGGGAAGTTTATTTACAAATACGCCTTGAGTATTTTCTCCAGAATATGTTCGAACAGCATCTTCTACATTTTTTTTCATAATATGAGGCTTTCTGTAGAAATGAATAATTCCGTGACGTTTTTCATTTCCTAAAATGCGATTTGTTCTGCTCATAGCCTGGATTAAGTTTTCATAATCCAAAATCTTATCCATGTAGAGAACATTTACATATTTTGAATCAAACCCAGTAAGCATCTGATTTACGACTATGAGAAGATTTAGATACTGTTCTTTCTTAAGATTTTTGAAAGTTTCCTTATGCGCAAGTCTCCAGCTTACATTTGTTTTCATTTGGTCATAAGTTTCCAATGTAAACTTTTCTGTTTTATAGAAATTCTGATTGTAATCTGTAATTATTTCTTTTAGAGCAATTTCTTTTTCTGCTCCACAAGGTCCATCGGTAGAAGGATCAACTAAAACAGTTACTTTCAGATTTGGAGCTTTATTTTTGAAAATCTTGTAATATGCGAAAGCCTGCTCGATAGAACTTGTTGCAAGAATACCATGAAATTTTCCGCCAACAGTAACATTGTTCCAGTTTTTTACAATATCATGAACAACAGCCTGCCTGTATTCGTTCGCTTCCTTAGTATCACCAGTAAAATTAGAAGAAGGAATTTCCTTTTCAATTTCTATCATTGTCTTTTCATTCAAATATGATTGGAAACACTTTGTAAGAGATTCATCTGCATAGATTTTATCTTCATCATTTGTTCCACATGCTCTGTAACCTGCTGCTTTTCTGACTTCGTAATCGTCATTTAAAAGCTTCATGCAAGGGTCAAAGCCTAAAACATTGCCATCATGAATTCCGTTGGCAATTGTATATGTCGCATCTTTGAATTCATCACCGAAAACATCGGCAGTTGTAAATTCAGCAGAGCCAGAATCATCTTTTGAATAAATCACTTTTTTGTTTTCTTCAAAAATTGGTGTTCCAGTAAAACCAAAAAGCAAAGCATGCGGAAAAGAGGTTTTAATTACTGAAAGCATTGTTCCAAAAGTATCACGATGAGCTTCATCAACAATTATTACAATTTTCTTTTTGTTGATTTCTTCAAAATCTTTCTTGTTCTTATCATTTGGAACAAGGTTACTCATTTTTTGAATGGAAGTAACAATAAGTTTTGTATTAACACCCGGCGTATTCTTATCAGATAAAAGACGCTGCCACAATTTTCCTGTATTTGCAGTATCCTGAACATCCATAGTGTCATCGCTAAAATTTTTATATCCAATTAAAGTCTGCGTTCCAAGTTCAATTCTATCTAAAAGAAAAACTACTTTATCGCAAAGACCTTCTTCGCTGATAATCTGAGCAGTTTTGAAAGAAGTCATTGTCTTTCCAGAACCTGTTGTATTCCAGATATAGCCACCAGTCTGAATACCATATTCCCATTTATCTTTATGACTACTGACTTTATTTCTGATAGCACGAATAGCATTGAACTGATAACTTCGCAATACTTTTAGAGTATCATCAGTTTTATCTGGGACTGTGTAAAATCCAATAATTTCGTGAGCCATAGGAATATAAAGGAATTTGTGTATAAATTCTTCCCATTCCAAAACTTCTATGTTTTTTTCCTTTGCCCATTTAAATGCAAATTTTTCGTTAAACTTTGTGTATTCTCCGGGATTTGCAAAATATCGAGTTTCTTCAGGAGTCATTGCAACAAAGATTTGAACAAAACTAAAGAATCCTGAATAAATCCCTTCGCAGTGGTAAAGTCGCAGCTGATTAAAAGCTGCCTGCCATGGAATATCACTTCGTTTTAATTCAAGATGATAAAGTGGCATACCGTTTATAAGGAGCATTAAGTCTCCACGGCGGTCACGGTCCATAGAAGTTTTTCGTTCAAAAATCGGTTGTTCTGCAATCTGAAAAACAGTTTCACCATCCTGAATTTTTCTGCGGTCATAAATTTCAAGATATACAGTTTTATTGAAGAATTCCTTATCGGCTTTATTTTTACGGACTAAATCAATTTGTCTTGAATTTATAATTCTGTTTATTTCACATGGAGTTTTTCCACGGATTTTTAAAAGCAAATCATCAATTTCTTCCTGATTAAGAGGAACATTATTAAGATCTTTTCGATTATGTTCAAAAATAATATTTGCCCAGTTTTGAATGAGCTCAGCTTCTGTAGGATATTTTAAAACGGAAGGATAACTTGCTCCGCCTTTCCATCCACAGGCCTTTAATCTTTCCACAACATCATTTTCAAAATCTGCTTCTATTGTGTATTTTTTTGACATAAAAATTCCTCATCTATTGTAAGATTTCCCAAAATCCACCGTTATCCGCACCATTACGATAGATATATTTTTCCTTTTGCAATTCTGCAATCATTTTCTTAACAGTTGTATGTCCTGTACCAAGCAATTTTTCTAATTCTTCGATAGTAACATACTTATTATCACTTATAGCATTTATTATTTTCTGACACTTTTCTGGCCACTTTTCTGGCCACTTTTCTGGCCACTTTTGTGATTTCAGGCCATTTTTTTCAAAATCCTTATTTTTAACTTCATTTTCTACATTAGTTTCAATACCAAAATTTAAATTTTTGATGATTGCAGTAAATGAAAATGGTGTCGATTTAAATACAGGAAGATTTTCTTCCCTATAGTTTGGAGCAAATTTTACTGCAGCCAGAATCTTTCTAAAACCACTTCCACGTCGTTCCATAAAATCCATGCGATTCATCAAATCTGCAATTACTGGATTTCGTCTTGTGGAAATGATGTTTTCTAAGTCCTGATTTTGAACAGGAACACCATCATACATTCCACCAGGATTTTGGATTTCTATTCTGTCATCAAATATATCAATATGAATTTCACTTCCAAGAACACCATAATCACGATGGACAAGTGCATTTACCATTGCTTCATGTATTGCACGCTCTGGAAAGTTCTCTTTTTCAATTCGGGAATCTGCCGTTTTATACCATATTTTCTGATTATGCAATTTTATAAAACTTTCACTATCCGTCAGTAAATGCAAAATATTTCCGCTAAACTCTTTGTCATCTATTGCATCGACAGAACTCGGTGCCTTTGAAAGTCCATTCCATCTGGTACAGAAAATTCTTGACTGTCTGAATGGACTAACATCTGTAAACAACGCTCCAGTATTTGTAAGGTATCCATCTTTTGTAATAAGACCAAACGATAAATAATCTCCAGATTCAAGATGATTTCCTGTTTTGTTAAAATAAACTGATTCCAAAAGTGTAAAACTAAAATCTTTTGCTTTATGTTCTGATTTTAAAGTATCCCAAGTTCGGTTAGTGCCTTTTAGAATAAGCTCATGTAAAATAGGAGTATCAGCTTGAACACTTGAAGAACCAACACGAATAAAAGTGATTTTGGTAGAATTTTCTATAAGATAGTAAGGAGTATTTAAGCCTCCCATAATCTTCAGAACAAGAATTTCTTCATTGTTTTCTGTAACATCCGGTTCAAGAATGAATTCTGGAATAGGAGAAACTCTGTCTTTTATGCAGGCTGTAATAAATTCTATTTCTTTTTGCATATCTGCAATTGGTTTATGAGTTCTTGTTTCATCATCAATACCAAAAACAAGCATACCCCCAATGCCATTAGCAAAGGCACACACACTTTTGAGCCAATTTTTTGTTTTTAAATGTTCCACTTCTCTTTTAAAGTCACATTCAGTATGTTCAAGTCTATAATTATTAAGCAAAGAGTACTCCTTTTTTTACACAAACATCTTGCCAAGCTATGTGTTTTTTATGGTTTTTAATTTTTCCACAACATCATTTTCAAAATCTGCTTCAACTGTATATTTTTTTGTCATAAGAAACTTCCTGTTCCAAATTCTTTTTTAATATTGTTTGGGCATTTTTTATAAAGTTCAGAAATCTTTTTGTAAAACGAAGCCTGCATGTCAGCATCACTTTTCATCATTTTATGAAGACAAAAGATAAAACTACCAATTTTTGTTCCGTCAATTTGTAATGCCCTCATATCTTGTGTAACCGCTGGAGTTGAATTGAAATTTGAAAATAGAATCTTTCTATGGTGAGCACATTGATTTCTTAAATCTGCTAATGACTTTATAACAGACTTAATCTCTGTCTTTGAAAAGGCAAAATATTTTCCCACTTTATCCAGATACTTTACTTTATCAATATTACAGAAAAGTTTTGAAATCTTACCAAAAGAAACAATTTCAACCATCTTCCATGCAGGCGGTGCTTCGTAAATATCTTTACCGTTCGCATCCTGTCCTATAACAGTTATTCCTGCATTCTTAAAATCTTTTTCACATTCAACCAAAGTCTGAGTATGAAAAGATGAATTTTTAAAGTTCGATGAATCCAGATAAAAGAAAGGATCCTGTTTATCATTTGAAACAATATAAGCAAAAGCTGTTCGAAAAGAAACTTCCGCCCACGAAAGTGCTTCCATTAAAATTGAACGTAATTCTCTGTCCAGATTATAAAGAGCAACAACATCTTCAAATGTCAGCCCTGTAAAATCATCTTTTACAGAAACAAGAGAATTTGCATAATGGCAGAAGCGGTAATAATTTACACGACGCAATATATTTTCTGCTTCATTCTTATCTACAACAGTCATGTTACGGCTTTCAAGAATAGAAACCTGTGTAGTTACAGTTGTGGCGGGCTTTGCCCATGTCGAAGGTTTCCTTATCATATATCATCCTTTATAAATACTATCAGGGCAAAAAAAAGTCCTCCCGGTGTAGTGCAATAAAAGCACTACGGTGGAAGGCACTGTTATTATTAAGATAACACTAAAATGCCCCCAAGTCAATATTTTTGTAGTTTTTAATATTTTTACATCCTTATAAAATATTTTCTACAGAAGAGATTTTTTTTAACTCTTCTTCTAATTTGCAAATCAGAGCATCTCTTTTCTGTATAAATTCTTCATCTGTATATTTTAAATAGAATCTATTTTTATCTGTAATTCTATTAGGATTACAGCATAAATTAAAATAATACTCTGCAATTTCTCTGGTAACTGCTATTGTATAAATAATGCACCGTATCTTTTCATTTTTGATATCTTCAGGCATTTCATCAATTGCTACATAACACATCAGAAATTGCATTAATCCCTTCAAACATTTATCTTCAGTTGCAAAAAAAGATTCTTTACCTTTTTCAGAAAGGTAATACTTTCCAAGAACATCAATTTTTCCCATCTTCTTTCACCTTTCATTGAACTGTCTAAAAAGTATAGTCATGCTGAATTTAGTTCAGCATCTACACTCTGATTAGAATTTATTATCCTCACCCTGACAGGGTATGTTTCGTTTTTTTTCTACACAAACATTTTACCAAGCAATGTGTTTTTTATGGTTTTTAGTTTTTCTATTTTTTTTGCCTGGCTGGAAATTAGATTATCTAGATTTTGAAAATATGTACCGATTTTTTGTTGTTCGGAGATTGATTTTGGAACAATAAACATAGTTTTAAAAAAATCATCTGCAGTAATATTCAATAACCCATGATTTCTTGCACCTTCTGCTGCTACTTCTGAAACATCTTTGTGCCACAATGTTGTTTCATAAAAATAACTTAGGAATGTTGAATCAATTGATTTATCAAGTGCAAAAATTATATATAAAGTTGATAAAACTCCTTTTTCGTAATTATCAAGTCGCTTTACTGCTCCAAATGGATATCCGTCTGAATAACTTTTATTATAAGCAAATTCACCGTTATAAATTACGTAATATCCACTTACATCTTTACTAGCTATTCTTTTGTTAAAAAATTTCCTTTGATCAATTAACCCATATTGAGCTGAAATAGTAAGCGGTATGTTTGACTCTAAATTTGAATTTTTCCTTGTTATTCTCTCAGTTACTTTCCCCAACTTCTTTTCCACCCACTCATCCGTAAAACCTTTAAATCTGATTTCGGGAACTTGGCTTCCTTTTTTGGGGAACATTTTTTGCAGCATACTTTTTTTTAATGCTAATAGTTTGTCATGTTCTTTTTGTGTTGAAGTTATGAGGGTATCTATTTTAGAGAATAATTCTCCGATTTTGGTTTGTTCAGCTTTATTCGGATATTTTACAGAAGTCTTCTGAACATTTGTTTTAGAAATAGAAGTAACTTTTGTTCCCTGCATATATGGAACTAGTTGATTATGGTAAGCAGGACTATTTATAAAATAACCAAGATATTTTTCTTGAAATTGTAATTTTGGACGTGCTACAAAAGTATGCAATCCTGCCAGAACATTTTCATTTTCAAGATCTGTAATCTCAACAGCCTTTCCACATGTTTCATCTTCTGCAGTATCCGCAAATACAATGTCTCCATTCTTTAAGAAATTCTTTGAATCAACTTTTACATTATCAGGAATAAATGGAAAGTCATCCTTCTTTACACTAAGAATAGAATTATATTTAATTAGAATATCACCGTAATGAACATTCTTTGTTGATGTTTTTTCAGAGGTAAGTTCAGCACGTGAAAAAGTATTGTTTGAAACTGAAGTATCAAAAACCTCTTTATAATTCTTCTCTTCCCATTCTTCATCAAATCCGTTAAATCTTATATCTGGTTTATTCATTTAAGCTTTACTCCACATTATTCATCACTTTCCAATAACCACCGTTGTCACCGCCAACTCTCTCTAGTTTTCCAGACTGCTTGAGTTTTGTAATGTGTTCCTTTATTGTTCCGTTAGCCTTGTTCAAGACTGCCTGTAAATCAACAATTGTTGCTGTAGGATTTTCCGCCAGGTAATCAAGTATTTTCTGGGCGGTTTTCTGGGCGGTTTTCTGGGCGGTTTTCTGACTGTTATCTGGGCGGTTTTCTGAGCTTTCAAGAACAGTAAATTCAGTTCCTTCAGAGGATACAAAATTGTTTTTCCTATAAATTGTCAAAAGGACACCGCCACAATTGCTTTCAAAAACAGGAGCTTTCATCTTTGCGTTTTTCAGGCAATCACAAATCTTATCAATTCCGCGCCCCCAGTTTTCAATAAATCCTGCCTTATAAAAGACATTTGCAATGTTTGGGTTTCGTGGTTTTGAATTATGCTTCTTTGTTAAATCCTCCACAGTCCAATTTTCAGGCAGAGAACCATCATTCCAAAGCTCAACACAATCATTGTAAATTCTCATTTGAATATGAGCACCGGAATAATCCTTATGAATTATCGAATTCAGAATTGCCTCTCTAAGGGCATCCTCTGGAATTTCAAGAGATTCAATTCTTGTAAGTCCTTCATAATGGATTGGAGACACAAGATATTTTGCTTTCAAAATATCAACAACTTTATCTGCCATTTGAATCAGGTTTCCTTCAATTACATCCTGAAACATTAAGTCAGATTGCTTTGTTCCAAACCTTCCGATTCTAAAATCACAAAGAGGAAAATATTTTGCAGGATCTTTTCCAAACAATAAAATTGCCGCATTTGTAAGTTTTTTGTCTTCATCAATCAGATTAAGGTTTTCAAGTACATTCTCGGTTGAATCATTCAAGACAGCAGAGTTCATTCTTCCACACGAGACAGCTTGCTTTAAAAAGTATTCCACAGCATTCCTGTCAATTTCTTCTATGCTTGCATTTTCCTGTACAATTTTGTCCCATGTCAGTCCCATTTTTTTTAATAGAAAATTCTGTAAAGATACTCCCTGCAGTTCCTGTTTTGTTGCCCCAGAGCGAACATGGTAAACTCCGTGATAGGAAACAGGAACGTTTGATTGTGGCACGATGATTTCTATATATTCCGTTCCATTTTTTGCAAGAAGATTTACTTCGCAAACAAGACCAAGAGTAGAAGCAATTTTATTAGGTAAATCTTCCATAAGTTTTTTGGAATCAGAAACGCCGCAGATTTTCCCATTGTCTTTTATTCCAACATATAAAGTTCCGCCTTGAGAATTTGCAAAACCGCAAATCCATTTAAGGTATTCGTCACGCCAGCTTTCTTTATATTCAATATTTTGTGATTCGCCCATTCTATCCCCTCAAAATCTTCTGGAACTCTTCAATGCCTTTCTTGTCAAACTCGTTGGCAACAAGTTCATCCATAAGACCGCTTAGAGTTTTCTTTGTTTGTGAAATTTCTTTCTGAAGACTTTCATAAGTGATGCTGTATTTCTTTTTTATGCTTTCTAGTTTTTCGATGAGAAAATCAATTACATCATCACACTGTTTTTCAAGATTTTCTGAAAGGCCTTTTATCCATTTTATTTTCAGCAAATCTGCTATCTGTTCTTCTGTAAGTTCTGAATACGCATTTTCTGTTTTTCCATAGAGAGCAACTTCACATTCTGAGCAGTTCTTTTTTGTAATTTTGAGTGTGGAAACAAGTTTTTCTCCTTCTGCAAGAAGATTTTTGATTTCGTCTGCATTTTCATCAATTGCATCGTCAGCTAGTTTTGTTTTGAGTGATTTTATATCTTTTGCACTAAAACTGAATTCTGCATCTTCTCCAAAAAGCTCACAAATATTTTCTGTTTTTGAATCAATTTGATTTTCTGTTGTTTCAATAAGTTTTTTCATCTCCTGGATTTTATTCCAGTCATCTGTAAGAACGTACTTTTGGATTAATTCAAATGGCAGTACATGACCTTCACGACCTTTTTTTTCTTCTTCACCGTCTTCATTGATTTCTATTACATCATCAATCAATTTGCAGCAATCAAAACCTTCCGACTGCATATATTCTAAATCAAGAGCAATTTTTGTCCATGAATCTGCCAAGCTCTGGTATGAAGTATATTTATCAAGCAAAGGCAGTTTTTTTAATCTTTCAAAAATATTGTCTGCAATAATTGTTTCTTCTTTTGCAATGTTTACATCTTTATAGCCTTCGATGAGTTCTTTAGCAAGATAGTTCTCAAAATCGTTGAATGCTTTTTTGTATGTATCTTTAAATGCTGCTACATCTTTATGATTTTTGATGGTTTCTGCAAAATCACAGTTTTTTATCTGCAAATATGGAGTGCCATCATCATCAAAAAGAGATGATTTTAATTCTGGAAGAGTCTGCCAATAAAGATTTAGATTTTCAAGTTCTGCTTTTGGAATACCGCCAAACATGCTGGCATACAAATCATATTCTTCTTCTTTTTCGCTGGAATCTACGTAACGGGGAATATTTAAATTAAAATTATTCGCCTTTATTTCTTCAAGTTCTACTTTACGGCTAAAGCATGGAATTGTTGCACGGTTTGCGAATGTATCAACAATTTTCTTTATATCCTGTTCACGAAGCCTGTTATTTTTTCCAACTTTTTCAAATCCTTTAGAAGCATCAATAAAAAGAATATCTGTGTTAATGCGCTGCTGTTTCAGTATCATAATAATTGTTGGAATACCGGTTCCAAAAAATATATTTGACGGAAGCCCAATAATTGCATCAATTTTATTATTAAGAATAAGGTTTTTTCTGATAGCACCTTCACCAGTTGCAGCACTGCCGTTTCCTGTATCTTCATCATTTCCACGAAAAAGAACTCCATGGGGAAGAACGATTGTCATTATTCCACCGTTGTTCAAATGATATAAATCATGGAGCAGAAATGCATAATCTGCTTTACTTTTTGGAGCAATGCCATAACCGTCATAACGCGGGTCCTGGTCTTTATCTTTTGGATCCCATTCCTGTGAATATGGAGGATTTGAAACTACTGCATCCAAAGGAAGGAATTCATAATTTCCATTTTCGTCGCACATCGGCCAGTCATCTTCAAGTGTATCTGCCTGACGAGTGTTAATGTTTGCAACCTTAATACCACGCATTACAAGATTCATACGCATAAGGTTGTATGTATTTCCTATAAGTTCCTGCGCATAATACTGGATGGAATCTTTATCCATATATTTGCTTGCTGTCTTTCCTATATTGATAAGCAGAGAGCCAGAACCGCATGTTGGGTCATAAATTTTCAAGGATTTTTTATCTTTATGGTGTTCTGCAATAATTTCACTCATAAGAAGGCTTACTTCATGAGGTGTATAGAATTCACCTGCTTTTTTACCGCCGTTTGCCGCAAACATACCAATTAAGTATTCATATATAAAGCCAAGTACATCATAATCTGCATTGCGGTCATTCATAGGAATACAACGGATAAGAGTAATCAATTTACTAACAGCTTTTGTCTGAGCTGCAGTGTTGTCTCCAAGTTTTCCAAGACCAACCTGCAATGAATCAAAAATTTTATCAAAGAGTTTTTTGTGTTTTGAATCGATGTTATGGGTAAACTCAATAAGAGCATCACTTACATTTTTTATAGAAAAGTTTTGCTTTTTGAACCAAGTTGTAAAAAGATTATCATAAGCAATGTAATAACCAAGAGATGATTTTATCTGTTCGATTGTTGGCAAATCTGAAAGAGCATCTTTTATATCATTATCAGAACAGCCAAGTTCTGTTTTAAGCCATTTTACTTCTTCATCAGAAAGAAAACGATAAAAGATAAGACCAAGAATATAATCTTTATATTCACTGGCTTCAATTTTATTTCTCATCTTATTTGCACTTTCCCAAATGCGGGCTGCAAGTTGCTGTTTTGTCATAAAGTTTCCCCTATTTTATTTCATTATATCATGTAATTATGAGTTAATGGTGATTTTTATGAAAAAAAACAGATTGCAATGACGTACGTATGATAAAATGATTCCAGACAGCCTTTTACAAAAATTTTATAAAAGGCATAAGTGACTTTCCAGAGTATTAGGGGCAAAAGATGATGAAGGCGATTTTTTATCCCACAGGATATTCACCTGTGAAACAACCTTTGCAAAATCCATCTGAATGAATGTTACATTCACGTAATGCAGTTATCATGCCATCCAAACTGATGAAAGCGAGGCTATCGGCACCAATTTCTTTGCAGATTTCTGAAACATCGTGTTCTGAAGAAATAAGTTCGCCTTTACTTGGTGTGTCTATTCCAAGATGGCATGGAAATTTTACTGGTGGTGACGAAACTCTGAAATGAACTTCTTTTGCACCTGCCCTGCGCAATATCTGCACTAAACGACGGCTTGTTGTTCCGCGCACGATTGAATCATCAATGACGACTACTTTTTTATCATTTAAGTCGCTGCGGATTGCATTCAGTTTTACAAAAACCATATTTTCGCGTTCTTTTTGTGTGGGAGCTATGAAAGTTCTTCCTATATATTTATTTTTGACAATTCCAGTTACATAAGGAATACCTGTTTCTCTGGAATATCCTATTGCCGCTCCAATGCCACTATCTGGCACTCCAATTACTACATCGGCATCTACTGCTGATTCTTTTGCAAGGACTGCCCCCATTTTATATCTGACTTCCTGAACAGAAATTCCATCGATAACAGAATCTGGGCGCGCAAAATAAACATATTCAAAAACGCAGGTTTGTTTCTGCATTTTTTCGTCATTTTTGTATGATTTTAAACCATCTTTTGTGATGATAACTGTTTCGCCTGGTTCCACATCACGCAAAAATTCTCCGTTTACTGCATCAATTGCACAAGATTCACTTGCCAGAATATATCCATCGCCCACTTTTCCAAGACACAGCGGGCGAATTCCGTTTGGATCACGCACACCAATCAAAGTATTTTCTGTGATGATGCACAGTGCGTAGGAACCTTTTATAAGTTGAAGTGTATTGAAAAGTGATTTTTCTAATCCTTTTTTGTAAGTTCGTGCAATAAGTTTCAGGATAACTTCAGTGTCGCTGGTAGAACTGAATGTGTAGCCGGAATCTTCCAGCATTTCTCGAAGCGGTTCGTAGTTTACAAGCTGACCATTATGTGCAAGTGCGATGGATCCGAGTTTGAATGTATTTAAAAATGGCTGTGCATTATCGATTGTTCGTCCACCAGCTGTTGCATAGCGGACATGACCTACCGAAATGTTTCCCTGCAGCTTATCAAAATGGTCCTGTTCGAAAATATCTCCGACAAGTCCCATGTCTTTGTGAAGGGAAATGTTTTCACCATTTGAAACTGCAATTCCTGCACTTTCCTGACCTCTGTGCTGCAAAGACACAAGAGCAAAGTAAGTAAGAGAAGCTGCATTTTCACAACCAAAAATTCCAACTACACCACATTCATCATGTAAACCCATTTTTTTCCATCCACTGCAAAAGTTTTTTTTGGAACTGATAAAGGGAGGTCTGTCCCTGCACGTGCCGATAGTTTCTACACCAACAAATATTAGGTTTGCACGAGCCTTGAGTTTTTTTTAACGCTTCGCTAAAAAACTCAGAATAAATTCTTTTTCCAATCAAGGTCTGTCCCTGCACGTGCCGTTAGTTTTTACACCAACAAACATTATGTTTGCACGTGCCTTGAGCTTTTTTTAACGCTTCGCTAAAAAACTCAGAATAAATTCTGTTTCCAATCGAGGTCTGTCCCTTTTTTATTCAGGGGCACGCCTCGATTTCCCTCACTTTTTTTTATTTCATCAAATACTTATCAATCTCTTTGGCACATTCTCGACCTTCCGCAATTGCCCAAACAACCAAGGACTGTCCCCTGTGCATATCGCCGGCTGTAAATATTTTTTCATTGGCTGTTTGATATACTTCAGCTGATGATGTCATAACTGTGTTTCTTGGTGAAAGTTCCACGTTGAAAGCCTGAGCAGAATAATCTTCGCAACCCAAAAAACCTGCAGCTACAAGTATTAAATCTGCCGGTAAATCTTTTTCGCTACCTTCGCGTTCTACGAGTTGGCGTTTTCCGTCTATCATCTTGAATTCAACTTCTACAGTTTTAACGCCGCACACTTTTCCTTCTTTTGAATAAACTTCTTTGATTGTAGTTTCGTAAACTCGAGGGTCGTGTCCAAATTTTGCAATAGATTCTTCTGCACCGTAATCAACTTTTTTTATTTTCGGCCACTGTGGCCATGGATTATTTGGAGCTCTTTCATCTGGAGGGCAAGGCATCATTTCTATTTGTGTTACAGATTTGCAGCCCAAACGAATACTTGTTCCTGTGCAGTCGTTTCCTGTATCACCACCGCCCAAAACAATTACATCTTTTCCTTCCACAAACAATCCTTTTTTCTCGAGTGAAAGTTCAATATTTTTATTTGTGATAATCAAATCTGAATCAAAAGAATCCTGAGCCTGTGTTAATGCAACCACTGATTTTGTCACTTTTGTCAAAAAATCAACTGCGAACATCAAACCGCTTTGTTCGCCTGGCAATAGATTTTCCACTCCTTTTGCAGAAAGCGAACGCGCTTTTTTTGCACCGCAGCAAAGTGCCACAACATCATAATTCTTTGAAAGTTCTTCTGCCGAAAAACTTTTTCCGACATCAGCATTGAATATAAAATTCACGCCTTCCTGTTTCATCAAATCTACACGACGCTGAACAATTTTTTTGTCAAGTTTCATATTCGGGATTCCGTACATCAGAAGTCCACCAGCTCTGTCTTCCCTTTCGTAAACAGTCACTTCATGACCACGACGATTAAGCCAATCTGCCACTGCAAGTCCAGCTGGTCCAGCACCTACAACAGCAACTTTTTTCCCAGACCTTACTGCAGGAATTTCAGGTTTCATATAGCCGGAAGCAAATGCTTTTTCGATGATGTAAAGCTCATTATCATGGATTGTAACTGCGCCGTCTGCGCAAACAGGATTTCCACAGTTACATGCTTTTTCGCAAAGTGCCGGACAAACTCTTCCTGTAAATTCTGGGAAACTTGATGTTTTCAAAAGTCGCCATGCTGCCATGTCATATTGACCTTTGTAAAGTGCATCGTTCCATTCTGGAATGTAATTGTGAAGCGGACAGCCTGTAACCATTCCGGCAAGTTTGATTGCAGACTGGCACATTGGAACTCCGCAGTTCATGCATCTTCCAGCCTGTTCCCGCCTTTTTTCATCATCCAAAACTGGATGAAATTCCTTGAAGTTTTGTATTCGTTCCAATGGTGGAATATTCCCATTTTCAACACGTTTATAATCTAAAAATCCTGTATCTTTTCCCATTTAATTTACCTCATCATAAAGCATAAAAAAAATCATTTTTACGGATTTCAAAAAATCTTAACATCGTCATTCTTGAACTCCGTAAAATCAAACCTTTATGCAGTACATTTTTTGAATGCAGCCATAACAGCATCTTCATCAGATAATCCGTCTTTTTTGGCAACGGAAATTTCTTTCATCATGCGCAAATAGTCATTTGGAATAATCTTCTTGAAATTATGCAGATTATTTTCCCAGTCAGAAAGAATTTCCTTACCTTTTTTAGATCCAGTTTCCTGCACATGTTTTTCGATTAATGATTTTAGATTTTCAACGTCCGTTTTGTCCTGCAATGTTGTCACTTCGTCATCGATATCGTACATCTTCACAAGTTCATGATTCAGACGCTTATATAAATCATGATTTTCATCCCAAACATAAGCAATACCGCCACTCATTCCGGCACAAAGATTTTTTCCAGTTGTACCCAAAATTACTGCAGTTCCACCAGTCATATATTCAAGACCGTGATCACCGCATCCTTCTACTACAACTGTAGCACCAGAATTTCTAACACAGAAACGTTCGCCGGCAACACCGTTTATGAATGCACTTCCGCTTGTTGCTCCAAACAAAGCTACATTTCCAACAACTATATTTTTATCAGCTTCGCCAGTAAAACCTTTTGCTGTAGTAACAACAATTTTTCCACCACTCAAACCTTTACCAAGTGCGTCGTTAGCATCTCCTTCTAACCTGAGGGACAGCCCTTTAGGTATGAATGCTCCAAAACTTTGTCCGCCACCACCAGTCACATTCACCACAAAAGTATCATCATTAAGAGAGTTTCCATATTTCTTTTGAATTTCACTACCAAGGATTGTCCCCACAGTTCTTTCCGTACTTTCAACTTTCTTTACTTTATCAGTAATGTTAATCTGCACAGCAGGAACACCATTTTCTTTTGAAGTGAGTTTCTCGAAAGCAGTAAGGAAATCTTTTTCATCAACTGTTTTTTCAAGAGCAAAATCAAAAATATCACGCGATTTTTTCCACTGTTCATTTGAATCAACAGAATTTTTCTTATCGCCCAGAACACGACTCATATCTACAAGTCCAGCACGATGGAAACCTTGCTTATCTTTTAGTTTAAGCAAATCAGTACGTCCACACATTTCATCGATAGAACGAACGCCAAGTTTTGCCATATATTCACGAAGTTCCTGAGCAATGAATTTCATAAAATTTTCAACATATTCAGGTTTTCCAGGGAAACGTTTACGAAGCTTTTCATTTTGTGTTGCAACACCAAAAGGACATGTATCAAGATTACAAACGCGCATCATTGCACATCCCATTGTGATAAGAGGTGCCGTTGCAAAACCGAATTCTTCTGCGCCAAGAAGACATGCAATGGCAACATCACGACCGCTCATAAGTTTTCCGTCAGTTTCAATAATGACACGACCTCGCAATCCGTTTTGAATCAAAGTCTGATGAGTTTCTGCAAGTCCAAGTTCCCAAGGTAAACCTGCATGATGAATAGAAGAAATTGGCGCAGCTCCAGTTCCACCGTCATGACCTGAAATCAGAATAACCTGTGCTCCAGCTTTTGCAACACCCGCTGCAATAGTACCAACGCCAGCTTCAGAAACAAGCTTTACAGAAATGCGGGCAGCTCTGTTTGCATTTTTCAAATCATAAATCAACTGAGCCAAATCTTCTATAGAATAAATATCGTGATGAGGTGGAGGCGAAATCAAACTTACGCCAGGAGTTGCATAACGAGTTTGTGCAATCCATGGATAAACTTTTTTTCCAGGAAGATGACCACCTTCGCCAGGTTTTGCCCCTTGTGCCATTTTGATTTGAATTTCCTTTGCACTCAAAAGATATTCTTCAGTTACACCAAAACGTCCGCTTGCCACTTGCTTGATGGCAGAATTATATTCAGTTCCCAAGCGTTCAGGTTTTTCACCACCTTCACCAGAGTTTGATTTTCCATGAAGATGATTCATAGCCGCAGCCATACATTTGTGAGCTTCCTCGCTGATAGAACCGTAACTCATTGCTCCAGTTTTAAATCTCTGAACAATAGAATCAACGCTTTCAACCTCATCAATCGAAATTTCTGAACCTGCCGCATAATCAAAATCAAGCATTGCACGCAAAGTATGAGGATGTTTATTGTCATCAACCAAAGCCGTATATTCTTTAAATCTTGAATAATCACCGTTTCTAGTAGATTCCTGCAAAGCAATGATAGTTTCAGGATTGTAAAGATGGTCTTCGGCATTTGGACCACGACGCAATTTGTGACTTCCCACAGAATCAAGATGGTCATTTTCTGTCAAACCATTCGGATTCCAAGCCTGATTATGATGATATATTATATCTTCCTCAATTTCTTTCAAACCAATTCCGCCAATGCGGCTTACTGTATTTGTAAAATATTTGTCAATTACATCTGAAGAAATTCCTACAGCCTCGAAAATCTGAGATGACTGGTATGACTGTATCGTAGAAATACCCATTTTAGCAGCAATTTTGACAATTCCGCTAATAATTGCCTTATTGTAAGCATCGATTGCAGTGTGATAATCTTTATCCAAAAGTTTCTGATCAATCACTTCTGCAATAGCTTCGTGAGCTAAATATGGATTTACAGCACGCGCACCATATCCCAAAATCATTGCAGCCTGGTGAACATCACGCACTTCTGCAGATTCCAAAATGACAGAAACTTGAGTGCGGCGTTTTGTACGAATCAAAAACTGCTCTACAGCAGAAACTGCCAGAAGCGAAGGAATTGCAACATGGTTTTTATCTACCCCTCGGTCAGACAAAATGATGATATTGCAGTCTTCCTCGTAAGCCTTGTCAATTTGTGCAAAAAGGTCATCCAAAGCTTTTTCAAGATTGATATTATCAAAATTCATCAAAAGTGAAAGTTTTCTGCTCTTCAGCCCTTTTTGATTTAATGCTTCAATTTTAATTAAATCAACACCTGTCAAAATTGGATTATGAATTTCAAGAACGTTACAGTTTTTTCCCTGAGGAGCAAATAAATCGCCATCACTTCCAACGTAAACAACAGTATCAGTAACAATTTTTTCGCGCAGACTGTCAATCGGAGGATTTGTAACCTGAGCAAAAAGCTGCTTAAAATAACTGTATAATGGAGGATGTTTTTCCGAAAGAACAGCGAGCGGAGTATCTACCCCCATAGCTCCAGTTGGTTCAACACCGTTTTTTGCCATAGGAAGAATCATTTCATTTACATCTTCGTAATTATATCCAAAAGCTCTGTAAAGCCGGTTTCTTTCTTCGAGGGTATGAACTGGAATCTTTTTATTTGGAATTTTCAAATCTTTGAGATGATAAAGATTTAAATCTAGCCATTCACCATACGGATATTCTTTTGCAAAATCAGCCTTAATTTCTTCATCGCTAATAACACGTTTCTGCTTTAAATCAACAAGGAGCATGCGGCCAGGCATTAAACGAGATTTTACCTGAATATTTTCTTCGGGAATGTCAAGAACACCAACTTCGCTAGATAAAATGAGCATTCCATCCTTTGTGATGTAATATCGGCTTGGGCGTAAACCGTTTCTATCAAGAGTCGCACCCACAACATCACCATCACTAAACAAAATTGCAGCCGGACCATCCCAAGGTTCCATCATAGTTGCCCAATAGTGATAAAAATCTTTTTTATCCTGCGACATTGCATCATCATTTTTCCAAGGTTCTGGGATACAAATCATAACAGCAAGGGCAAGCGGAAGACCTTTCATCACTAGATATTCCAAAGTATTGTCGAGCATTGCAGAATCCGAACCGGAAGTATCGATTTCACCTTCGCGGGCAATCATTCTGTCCACATTTCCACGAATAGTATTGATTTCACCATTGTGAGCAATAAATCTGTTTGGATGAGCGCGCTGCCAGCTTGGATTTGTGTTTGTACTGAAACGCGAATGAACAATTCCCAAAGCACTTACATAATCTTGCGACTGTAAATCTTTATAAAAAAGGCGAAGCTGCTGAACAAGAAACATTCCCTTATAAACGATAGTGCGGCTAGAAAGAGAACAAATGTAAGTCACACCGCCCTCATTTATTGAACCAGATTTACCATTTTTTTCAAAAATACGACGTGCTTCAAACAAAATTCTGTCAAAATCAAGACCTTTTTTTACATTCACAGGACGTTTAATAAAACATTGCATTATTTTAGGCATGCAATCACGAGCCTTTTTTCCCAAAACATCCTGAGAAACAGGAACATCACGCCAACCCAAAAGTTCAAGATTTTTAGATTTCAATACTTCTTCAAAACGATTTTTTTCATTTTTGTATAAATCCAAATCAGAAGGAAAGAAAAACATACCGATTCCATAATCACCTTCCGACCCAAGATTAACTTTCAATTCACCAGCAACTTTTGTGAAAAATGAATGAGAAATCTGCAAGAGAATTCCAACACCATCACCAGTTTCACCTGCAGCATCTTTACCTGCACGATGCTCAAGTTTTTCTACAATAGAAAGAGCATTGTCTACAATTTTCCGACTTTGGCTACCATCAATATTTACAACCGCACCAATACCACAGTTATCATGCTCAAAACTCCGCTCATAAAGAGTATTTTTTCTTTCCATAATTAATCCTGCCCCCAAATGCAAGGTTAAAACAAAAAAGGCCGTAGACAAATTCTTGTAAAATACAAAAATTCATCTACGACCTCTTTGCCGTATATTTCTTTTTATTTTATACATTTTTTATAACAACGTCAAGTAAGAATTCCAACAATATAAATATGTTTCATTTCCATCCTTCCCAAGTTTTTTGTGCAAGTCCGACTGTAGCCATCATTTTTCCATTCCGACAAACTGGTTGTTTCATTAACTTAAGTTGATTTTCAAATAGTTTATCTGCTTTTTCACTATCATCCAGATAGGCAATAGAAGCATAATCCTTAGATTTAGAATCAATCAGCCGCTCAACAGCTTCCTGTCTGCTGCCAGTTTCGCGTGTAATTGCATCCAAAACACTTTCAAACTCACCACGGGACATTTCCTTTTCTTTTAAATCCACAAACTGCACAGGAATGCGCCTTTCTGCAAACCATCTTTGCGCCGTTTTCACATCAAAATTTTTAAGTGTTCCAAAAATCTGAATCATAACCATTCATTTCCTTTTTTCATTTTCTCTCTTCTACTCAATCACCCACTCAGTAAGCTGCTTTTCTGCACTGGAATAATTTACACCCACTTTTACGATTTTCCGTCCATCATTTTGATAAGCAATCGGATAATCCTTGCTGTTTATCTGCTCCAAAGCTTCTTTTGCAGTGCCGTCCATTTTAAACTCGAAGATGTAAATTGCGTCTTTTTGCCAAACTACAGCGTCGCTTCTGCCTTTACCGTTCTGCACTTCACAAAGGACAAACTCGCCCATCAATTTGAAGATAAGCCACACAAATGCCTGACAGTTGAGCTCGTACTGCTTTTGGTTTGTCTGTTTTGGAGCAGCGGCGAAAATGTTGTTTATGCGCTCCATGAATTCTTGGACTTTTCCGGCGCGGAGTTCTTTCAGGAAATTTACGATTTCGATTTTTTTGTCGTCGTTGGGATATCCTGCATATAATGGAAGAAGACGTTTGTACATTCCGAATTTTACTTCTTCGTTTGGCAGGGCGATTGTGTAACTGTCAAAATCTGTTTCGTAGTTTTTAATTGTAAGGTAGCCTGTCTGATACAAAAGCGGAACCGGCTCTGTGGCATTCAGGCGGTATTCTTCAAGGGAGCGGGAGTCTACATCAATTCCTTCTTCCAGAGATTTGTAATCAAAACTCATGTCCAGCATCATTTTTGTAAGGAATGTCGGAGTTCCTGTAGAAAACCAGTAACTTCCAAAACGCAAATCTGAGAACGCTTTTAAGAGGCTGAAGGGATTGTAAATGTCGCTTTGAATTTCTTTGGAAAAATGGTAGCCGTCGTAATTCTTTTTAAGTTCAGCAATACATTCTTCTTTGGAACAACTGTTTTTTTCTGCCATAGCTTCAATTTCAGGCTCGAAATTTGATTCAAGTTCAGTCTGAGAGATTCCACAGATTGCAGAATATTTTTCGGAAAGCGAAATGTCGTTCAAATTGTTCAAATCAGAAAAAATGCTCACTTTGTCAAAACGGGTAACGCCTGTAATAAAGACAAACTGCAAGTACTGGTCTTCGCCTTTAAGGTTGCCGTAAAAACCTTTCAAAACAGAACGGATTTTATCTTCGGTTTCCTTATTGTCTACATTCTGGAGTAAAGGTTTGTCGTATTCGTCCACAAGGACAACAACCTGAAGCCCTGTTTTTTTATAAGCGGCTTCTATAACATTCTTAAATCTGATTGCAATATCTGTGGATTCTGTATTTTTTCCATAAATATTTTCAAGTCCAGAAAGAGTGTCGTCAATCTTAAGGATAACATCATCAACAGTTTCGTAATTTTTACCTGTAAAATCAAAATAAAAAACAGGATACTGCTTCCATTCGGTTTCAGTTTTGGAAATGGCAAGTCCTTCGAACAAATCTTTGCGCCCTTCAAAATAACTTTTGAGCGTAGAAAGAAAAAGCGACTTTCCGAAACGGCGAGGGCGGCTTAAAAAATAAGGACACTTATAATGCGTTAATTCTTCTATAAACTGAGTCTTATCCACATAGACAGCGTTGTCCACACGGATTTTTTCAAATGTCTGAATGCCAATCGGCAAATATCGCGGTTTGTTCATATTTATAATATAACATGTTTTTGGGGAATTGTCAGTGATGGAAAGTGGAGAAATAATTTTTTTTTAAGTAGATTCAAAACTTAGTAAGTAAACGACAGCTTACGACCACTGCTTTCTTATCAAAAGCTAAAAAAGTAAAAAACAGTAAAAATATAACCGCCCACGTTTGACACACTGGAGGCGGCTATTCGACCTTAGTGGAGATGACCAAATGTTCGGGCACTCCTTTTCTTTTTAATATACCACCAACCAACTTTTTCGTCAAATACACAATCTAATTTATGGCTTTTTATTCTTTACATACTCATAAAAAAATCAGTCTTAATCGTTCGCAGTTTCTATGCGGGCTGCATTTATCAACTTCCGCGATGCAAACACGGCTTTTGTCCTTTCCAGGGCTTTTTCTTCACTGATTTTATCGCTTTCATAGGCTTTTTGGATTTTCCAAAGTTTGTTTTTCATGCGCCGTCTTGTTTTGGAAAGCAGGAATATTCTGTCTTTTGTAATGCGCCATCCTAAAAATGGTACTCCACGAAAAGTTTTTCCAAATACAGGTTCTTTTAGCGAAAGAACAAGTTTTTCCAGACAAAACCTTTCTACTTCTGCAAAAATTCTTTTTAAATCTTTAATTGAATCGCCAAAAATTACGATGTCGTCCATGTAGCGCACATAGGCTTTTGGCTTCAGTTTTTCCAGAACAAAATGGTCAAGCAAAGAAAGGTAAAAGTTTGCAAAAAACTGACTTGTCAAATTCCCGATGGGAAGCCCTTTTTCCCTGCCAGATGAGCCTCCTTCAAAAGGAACTTTGTACGAATCTATCACGCAGAACAAAAGCGAAAGGCAGCGGGCATCTTTTATAATTCTGCACAAAAGCTGCTTTAAAACAGAGTGGTCAATGCTGTCAAAATATTTTTTTACGTCGAGTTTTAGAAAATATGCGGAATTTTTTGCGCACTTGAAGGCGTAGCGGGCAGCGGCGTGAGTTCCCTTACCTTTGCGGCAGGCGTAAGTGTGGAAGATAAACTGCCTTTCAAAAACAGGTTCGAGGACATTCATTATTGCGTGGTGGATTACCCGGTCGGAAAAAGGAACAACGCTTATCATCCGTTCTTTGGGGTCAAAAATTTTAAACTGGACATAATCGCTTAATACCGGCGGACTTAAAATCATTCTGTCGTGTATAATTTGAAGATTTTCGTTTACATTGCGTGAAAAATTCTGAACGGACTTCTTAGCGGTTTTGCCTTTGCGTGCCTTAAGCCATGCAAGACGGAGATTTTCATAATCGACAATCTGATTAAAAAGGGATTTTGCCCGCTTCATTTTTTTCGCCGTTTTCCTGATTTAACGAAGTTTTTGCGTCTGAAAGGATTTTCTGGAATTCTGAATGGATTACTGGAGCAAATTCTTTTAACAGAATGTTTGAAGAATGAGGGAGATTTTTAATTTCTTCTATTGTGATTGCAGGGTTTTGCACGATTGCCGCAAGATGCTCGTCCTTGCAGACCATATAGGCCGCCGCAAGTTTCTTTTCTTTTGCAAATTTTACGCGGAATTCCTTTAACCTGTCAAAAAGCTCTCGCTGTTCGTCTGTTGCAAGGCTTGCACGCCAGTCAATTTTCTGACGCACAGCCTTTTCTCCCGACTGTTGGCTGTCCCTGTATTCAATCAAAATCTGAATGCCGCAGTTTGTTCCGCTGTTTATGATGTTTTCTACAGTACGGACAACAACATGAGAACGCAGAAAATGATTAAGCTCGTCGCACTGATTTGCATTTCCAGACGCACTTATAAAAAAAGACTGATATTGTGACATTTTTTATAACACCTATACAAAATAAAATATATGTGCTACATTGATTTTGGGAATGCCTGAACTGGCGGTTAGCTTCCAGACTCTACCGGCTTTCGCTGGAATTTGATTTTGGGAGGCTTTGCGGAATGAATTTTGACAGATTTATTGCTGTTGTTGCATGCGTAGCAACAGTAATCTGCACAATTATTGCCGCTCTTTCCTACCTTTATAAGTAGAAGAGAAAAAAATGACCGCACAGTCTGACTCACTGTAGCGGTCTTGCGTCCTTTTAGGACAAAAAGAAACTTGTGGAGATGACCAAATGTTCGGGCATTCCTTTCTTTTTAATATACCACCAACCAACTTTTTCGTCAAATCTATAAAATCAATATAGCACAAAATAAAACGCCAGACTTGAGCGTTCGCAAGGAGTGACCTGTGTGCTACAAGCACAAGGCTGGCAGAAACATTTGCATTGTACGGAAAACCGCACTTTGCAAGACAGTCCGGTTCTAAAAGTTTTATAGCGGATTACGGAAACTTTCCTGCCGCCTGTTGCTTATAGAGCTGGAACGCACAACACGGAAACCAAGGTTGTTGTTGCGGTTGTTCGGGTTGTTGTTGTTCCGGTTAGACACGGCACAGTTGGAAGCATTGTTGTTCCAAGAGCCACCGCGTTTGACGCGGTTAGAACCGGAAGACGCGCCGGTCTGCACCTTTTTATTCGGACTGCCTTTATTTATTTTATACCAAATTTTGAAAGTACATAAGGTATCAGATAAGCAATCTCACCAAGTTCATTTAGATTTGAAATGTCTTTGTAACTTTTCCAAAAAGATTCAAGAGATTCTTTTGAAGAAGCTTCAAGAATATCATAATTTTTAAAATCAACATGTTCAAATTCTTTGATTTTAATAGTTTGAGTACCTGATTTACCGGTTGATTTTTCTTCAACAGTAAACACATATTCTGTTTCTGTAATACCATCTGAATGTCTATCAACAGTTAAAGTTAAGTCATCTGAAAGTTTTAATTCCATACTATTTCCTTTTTATTTTTTTTGCGACCGCGCTTCGCACGGAATTTTAAATTTCCATAAAAAACCCAATTTACTCCACCGCCTTTATGTGCCGCTTTAGGCGGCACCGGCGGTTCCGTTAATTGTTTTTTAGCCCGTAGGGCTTTTTTTAAATTTATTTAGAACTGGAACGCACAACACGGAAACCAAGGTAGTAGTCGCGGTAGTTCGGGTCGTGGATGTCCCGATAAGACACGGCACAGCCAGAAGCACTGCCGCCCCAAGAGCCACCGCGAATGACGCGGCAAGAACCGGATGACGCGCCGGTCGCGGTGGTGGAGCTGTTTACAGTGTCATACCACCAGTCATAACACCATTCCCAAACATTTCCGCTCATGTCGTATATACCCAGCGAGTTTGCGTTCTTGCCCTTTACTTCGTGGGTTTTACTGCTGCTGTTATCCCAATACCATGCAACATCATCAATAATATCGCTTCCGCTGTAGGTTGTAGTTGATTTATCTGCTTCCCTTGCTATGTATTCCCATTCTGCTTCTGTAGGCAGGCGGTAGCCATCGGCTTCAGTGTCGTAGGTAAGTGCATTCCATGTACTATCATAGGATGAAGGTCCGCAGTATCCGTTTGTAGAATCTCCTACTATTCCGCTCCATTTAGTTGGGTCGATTTCTTCTCCAATTTTATAGGCAGGGGTTAATTTTTCGTCAATTGAACGCAGATTACAGTAAACAATTGCATCATACCAGTTTACGAAATAAGCCGGATAGTTGTCGCCAGAACCGTAGCTTAAACTTGGGCTTGATGAACCGTACTTGCAGTATTTTGCATATTCTGCCTGCGTTACTTCGTGGTCGCTTACATACATGTCCGGGATTGTTAATGTTCTTCCGCTCACAAATACGCTTGAACTTGGTGTCCAGGTTTCATCTCCTGTAATTGTAGTACCTTTTACTTCCACAAAGCCTTCAGGAACATTGCTTACGCTTTTATTCACTGTAACTCTGTATGTGTATTCTGCACCCTTGTTTCCGAGTTCATCATAAGTTACGAAAGTATAGGTGTAGTATGCCTTTGCTCCGTCTATGCTACTGAATGTCTTTTCTGTTGTTCCTTTCTTTACGGTTTCGGCTTCGCTTGGTTCGCTGTTGGCTGTTCCGTCGTTGCTTGTAAAGGTTATGTCTGCATGGTGGTAGTCTGCTTCTACTGGTTCTGTCCAGTTGATGATTATTACAGAAAGGTCGCTTAAATAGACTGCACTTGTTACTTTTACTTTTCCAGGTGCGGTAAAGTCAAAACTGTCTATCGTAATCTGTTCTGCTTCTTCCCTTCCTGCTTCGTCTATTGCTGCTACCGTGTATGTACCGTTTGCACTTTCGTCGGTTGCAGTTATGTCAAATGTCCATACAGCATTGTCATCGCTTACGGTTGCCTCTTCTGCATCTTCGTCTGCAAGAAGTGTTTTTGCAATAAGGGAGCCGTCTTTTTTCCATACAACTTTTTTTACACTGCTTGCTGTTGTTATGGCTACAGTTACCGTTACTTTTGTGTTGCTTTTGTTTCCTGTGTAGCCGTTTTCCTGTGGCACTGAGGCTGTAAGTGCAATTTTTAATGTTTCGCTTGCGTCCTGTGCTTCTGGTGTTCCTTTTACGGTTTCGCCTTCGCTTTTGTTTCCACTTGTGTCTACGGTCTTTACGGTAAAGGTGTATTCAGTGCCGTTTGTAAGTCCACTTACATAAGTTCCGCCTGCTCCTTGAGGAACCATCATGCTGGTTGAATCAAGAGCTGGAAGCACCACGCGGTTAATCGCCTTTGTTCCGTTGTAGCTTACTTCGTAGCCGTAAATGTCGCTGTCAGCGGCATCTGTCCATGTAAGGAGGACACGGCTGTCTTTGGCTTGAGCGGCAAGGTTTGTAACCTTGGCTGGGGCTGTTTCGTCTGCCTTTTTGTCTACATACTCTGTTTTAGTTTCAACAATTGTCTTTTCTTTGATGCTTACTGTTGCAACGCTTACAGGGCTATTTTCAAGTCCTTCTTTAACTGCGATTGCTTTTACTGTAGCATCTTTTGTAAACTCTACAGCTTCGCTGTATTTTGTGCTTTCTGCTGTTGGGGCGGTGCCGTCTGTGGTGTAATAAATGGAAGCTCCTTCTGTAGCTGTTGCCATTGTAACTTTTACGCCAGTATCTGTTGCTTTTGATGCAAAAGTTACGGCTGCACAGTATTCTTTGGCTACTTCAACAGTCTTTTCTTTGATGCTTACTGTTGCAACGCTTACAGGGCTGTTTTCAATTCCTTTTTTTACTGCGATTGCTTTTACTGTAACATCTTCTGTAAACTCTACGGCTTCGCTGTATTTTGTGCTTTCTGCTGTTGGGGCGGTGCCGTCTGTGGTGTAGTAAATTACTGCCTCGTTTGTAGCCGTTGCCATTGTAACTTTTACACCATTTTCTGTTGCTTCTGATGCAAAAGTTACTGATTCACAATATGTTTTATCCACATACTGAATTTCTGGTTTACAACCGAACATTGTAAAAGCAAGTGCTAATGCCGTAAACACGGCAAACCATCTGTTTTTTTTCATAAAAAACCTCTCTTTATAAAAAATTTATTTAAACAAAAAAGGCACAGATTTCCGCCAGAAAAGCAAAAACCTGTGCCTTTTAAAATTTTCTAAAAATGTATATGCCGAAAGTACACCTACGAACTGAGAACTGAGAACTGAGAACTGAGAACTGAGAACTGAGAACTGAGAACT
>SAMEA3663026__coassemble_294_pt1 | contig 44076 bp, 41 predicted proteins | sample SAMEA3663026__metabat2_high_PE_017 | metagenome-assembled genome bin SAMEA3663026 (sample SAMEA3663026) | pig gut metagenome | biome: pig gut; feature: pig-associated habitat; material: faeces | place: France | collected 2012
ACGAATTTTTTGATTTTTCAAAAGGAAAAACTATTACTTTTGGAGATTTTTATCAGAAATTCCTTGAAATTGATAATTCAGTTCAGATTTCTTTGATTTTTAAATATCTTCGTTCTGGTGATGATATTATCGGCTGTATTCTTTATGAAGCTTCTCATGTTTTGTTGCCGTATATTACTTCGATCTCAAATAATATTGCACAGGTTTTGAACAGATTAAAAAGTCTGGAAGAAAAAGAAAAATATTCAGAATATCTTGAAAAAGAAGTTACTAAACGTACAAAAGAACTTGTAAAAGCTAATAATAAACGGATGAAAGTTGAAGCGGAAGTTTTGAAAATAAGCGAACTTGAAAGACAGCGGTTCAGTAATGATTTGCATGATGATATTTGTCAACGTTTGGCAGGTATTTCTATGTTGTGTCGCAGTTATTCTAATCAAACTGTTCCAGTTACAAAGGAACAAATGGTAGAACTTGCTCAGCTTACAGGAGAAACCCTTCAGTGTACCCGTCAATATGCTCACAATTCTTATCCTGTGGAATTAGATAGTCTTGGAATGAATCACAGTTTAAGTAATTTGTGTAATTCGTTTTCAGTTCAATCAGGAATTGAGTGTGATTATGAATGGAATGTCGATGAAAATCTTGTTTTCGATAAAATAAAACTTTTAAATCTTTTTAGAATCATACAGGAAGCTTTGCATAATGTCTTAAAACATTCAAAGGCAGATAAAGTTGAAGTTTCTGTGAAATCAGAAAAAAATCAAATTATTGCAAAAGTATGTGATAATGGCTGTGGAATCAACAAAAACGTAATAAAAGAAAAAAAAGGAATTGGAATGAGTTCTATGGAATATCGTGCAAATCAGATTGGAGCAAAATTTAGAATAGAACAAAATAAACCAAGCGGAACATGTGTAATCGTAACGGCTAACTTACATTCAAGTAATGATATTGTATAAAAATTGCAAAACATTATTTCAAAGTGTTTTTTTTATAGAAAAAGTGGCAGCAAGTAGTGGCAATGAAACTTTTGATTAAAAACAATAATCGAATAGCAATTTATAGCCATTTGATTATTGTTTTTTTTGAGGTTTATTTTTTTACAATCTGACTGATTGATTCTACAACTCCTGCCATATTTTGAATTTCTGACGGAATGATAATCTTTGTTGCTTGACCATTAGCGGCAACTTCAAACGCTTCAAGACTTCTAAGTTTGATTACTTTATCGTCCATGCCGGCTTCTTTTATCATTTTGAGACCTTCGGCTTTTGCCTGCTGTACTTCAAGAATTGCCTGAGCTTCCCCTTTTGCTTTTTGAATGGCAGCTTCTTTTTCAGCTTCTGCTTCAAGAATTAAAGCCTGTTTTTTTCCTTCAGCCTCCAGGATTGCAGATTGTTTATGACCTTCGGCAATCAAAATCTGTTCACGACGTTCACGTTCTGCTTTCATCTGTTTTTCCATTGCTTCTCTGATTGCCTGTGGAGGTTCGATATTCTTTACTTCAACACGGTTAACTTTGATCCCCCATGGATCTGTTGCTTCATCCAGAATTGAACGCATTTTTGTGTTGATTACATCTCTGCTGGTCAATGATTCATCAAGTTCAAGTTCACCGATAATATTTCGCAAAGTGGTTGCAGAAAGGTTTTCAAGTGCATTTATAGGTTTTTCCACGCCATAAGTGTAAAGTTTTGGATCAGTAATCTGAAAATAAACAACTGTGTCAATCATCATAGTTACGTTGTCTTTTGTGATGACGGGCTGCGGAGGAAAATCAAAAACTTTTTCCTTAAGTGACATTTTGTTTATGATTTTATCGATAAAAGGCATTTTTACATGAATTCCAACATTCCATGTAGAATGATAACCGCCTAATCTTTCAATAATATATGCCTGTGACTGTGAAACAACACGAATGTTCACAATAATCATGATGGCAAGTATAATAAAAACAGCAATAAAAATATAAATCATTTATTTACCTCAATTATTTTTTTTCTTCAACACAAATTGTGTTTCCTTCAATAGATACTACAGAACATACAGTCCCTTTCTTTAAAGTTACGTTATCTTTTGATTTTGCAGTCCAGATAACTCCATTTTTTGCCTTAGCTTCCCCCTTTTCAAAATCATTGATTGTTTTTGTAATCAAAACTTCCTGTCCGATTATTGTATCGACATTTGTTTTTGATTTGCCGTTTTTTAACTTTTTGATGGCAAAAGGTCTTGTAAAAATGATTAGAACTAAAGTGATAATCAAGAATATGAGAATCTGCCATTGAAAAGCTAAACCTGTCCGCGCAATAAATATTAATGGAATTGCTGCTATTGCTGCCCAAATGGTAGTAAGTCCGAATGTGAAGGCTTCTATAAAGCAGCTGATAACAAGAATCCCAATCCAAATCCATGAGCCATAATTCATAATAAATTCATTCATATTTTTAGTATAGCATAATTATTTATAAAAACAAGTAAAAATTTGTATAATTTTTAAAAAAAACATCAAATTTTCACTTTATTTTTTTTTGTTTATTGATATAATCAAAAGTATGAGTACACATATTCAGGCTCCACAGGGAGCGGTCGCAGATACAGTTTTATTGCCAGGTGATCCTCTCCGCGCAAAGTTTATTGCAGAAAATTTTTTGGAAAATGCAGAATGTTATAATGAAGTGCGCGGAATGTTTGGTTTTACAGGCTATTATAAAGGAAAAAAAGTTTCTGTTCAGGGAACGGGTATGGGACAGCCGTCTTTATCTATTTATGCTCAGGAACTTTTTCAATTTTATGATGTAAAAAATGCAATCAGAATTGGAACTGCAGGTTCTGTGAGTGAAAATGTGCCATGCCGAAGCATTGTGATAGCAAATGCAGCTTGTTCTGATTCAGCTTTGCAGACTCAGCGTTTTGGCATCAATCATTTTGCACCTGTTCCAGATTTTGAACTTCTTGATAAAGCTTATCATACTGCTCTTGAATTGAAACTGAATCCGATTGTAAAACCATGTGTTTCTTCTGACCGTTTTTATGATGAAAGGGAAACTTGGAAAATGTGGAAAAAATATGGTGCAGCAGCTATAGAAATGGAAGCAGCAGAATTGTATACACTTGCAGCAGAGTTTAATAGAAAAGCTTTAGCAATTTTAACTATAAGTGATAATATTGCAACGGGCGAACAGACAACTGCTCTCGAGCGTCAAACAACTTTTAAAGATATGATGGTTTTGGCACTTGAAACAGCATTAAAATTGTAGTAAAGTTATTTTACTTAAAATGAAGTAAAAAAAATATAAAAATTAATTGAAAATGAGGTAAATAAATGAAACCAACTTTGTTAGTATTAGCAGCAGGAATGGGAAGCCGTTATGGTGGAGTAAAACAAATTGATGCAGTTGGACAGAATAACGAATGTCTTTTGGATTTTGCAACTTATGATGCAATAAAAAGCGGTTTTGGAAAAGTAGTATTTATCATCAGAAAAGATATTGAACAGGCTTTTAGAGAAAGACTTTTTGATAGAATAGCAAAAAATTGTGATGCAGAATATGTGTTCCAGCAAAGAGAATCTCTATTGAATCCTCAGCAGATTAAAGCTTCAGAGAACCGTCAGAAACCATGGGGTACAACACATGCTGTTTTGTGTGCAGAAAAGGCAATCAATACACCTTTTGCAGTTATAAATTCAGACGATTATTATGGAAGACAGGCTTTTGAAGTTCTTGGAAATTATCTTTCTTCTATAGATAATGATTCTACTGAGCATGCAATGGTCGGTTATGTTTTAGGAAATACAATGAGCCGTTCAGGTTCAGTTAGTCGTGGTGTTTGTACAGTAAAAGATGATCAGCTTGATTCTATCGTGGAAAACTTAAAAATTTATTATGACGAAAATGATAAAATCATAAGTGAAATGCCAGACGGAGAAAAAAAGATTCTTACTGGAAAAGAATGGGTCAGCATGAATCTTTTTGGTTTTTCACCAAAAGCTTTTGAAGAGTTCAATGTTTATTGGGAAAATTTTATCAAAAATAATGTTGAAGCTCCAAAAGCAGAAGCTCTTTTACCAGTTTCTGCCGGTGATATTATTGAACACAAAAAAGGAATCATTAAGTTCTTTAATTCAACTGAAACTTGGTTTGGAATGACATACCCTGAAGACAGACAAATTGTAAAAGATGAAATAGCTAAAAAAATTCAGTCTGGCTACTATCCTGAAAGATTGTGGGAAAAATAATAAATGTTTAAACTTGAATCAATAAAATCAGAAAAAATCTGGGGATATGAACTTTGGATTGCTTCTACGCATCCAAATGGATGTCAGAATGATTTTAAAAGTGCAATTGGTGGTGAATATCCTTTGCTCGTAAAAATCATTCAGGCAAACGACACACTTTCCATTCAAGTTCATCCTGATGATGATTTTGCTGTTAAACTGGAAGGCAGCGGTAACTGTGGAAAAACAGAATGCTGGTATGTGTTGGATGCTACAGATGATGCAAAACTGGTTTATGGTATAAAAGATGGTTATTCAAATGAAGTGCTTTCAAAGGCAATCGAAGAAAACTCTCTGGAACAGTATCTGAATTTTGTAAAAGTCAAAAAAGGGGATTTTATTTACATTCCTGCAGGTACGGTTCATGCAATCGGGGCAGGGCTGCGGCTTTTGGAAGTTCAACAATCTTGTGATTTAACTTACCGTCTTTATGATTGGGGACGAGGAAGAGAAGTTCACATAGAAAAAGGACTTGCAGTAATCAAAAAAGATGATATGATTCCTGTAGCTCCATTTGATAAACATTTTGAATGTGATTATTTTTCTTTGGATGAAGTTGATGTAAAAGGCGGATGGAGTATGCTTTGTCCTCAAGGTAATGAACCAAAATCAACACAGCTTTTGTATATTTTGTCTGCACAAAATGCAGTAATAAAAACTTCAAATGATAAAGTTGCTGCTCCACTCAAAGCTGAAGAGATTTATGCAGTTTTGCCTGGTGAAAAAGTAACTGTTGAAGGTTCAGCAAAAATAATGAAGATTATAGCAAAATAGAATAATTCATGCTGTTTTTTGTCGAGCAATAAAAAATAAATCCGTGAGTTTTTATTGCTCAAGTATATTCTGTTGTTGCGGTTTATATACCTAGATTCTTACAGTCAGAGGTTTGTCACCGATACAGATTTTTTTTAACGAGGAAAAGATGTTTTTGTTTGCTTTTTTGATTTTACCGATTTTTCTTGCATGGTATTGCTTTTATAAAAAAAACTCCAAAATTCTACCTTCGATTCTAATCGGAATTGTTTGTGCTGTAGTGCTGTGTCTGATTTTAGCTTTATTCACTTTTTCGCACAGGATTGTACCGTATGATTTTCCAAAAAATCTCACTCATCTTCTTTTGACTCAGACAGTTTTACCGCTTTTAGTACCGTATCTTCTATTTGTAATCTTCTCGAAAGATAATTTGGAATATAAAATGGAAAGTTTTCTTCCATTAAGTTTATCCTTTTTTGCGGTTTATCTTCCATTTATCATTCTTACAACAGCAGAAGGGTTGTACTCTGGATTTTCACTATTTTTAAAACCAATTTTATTTCTGATGATGATTCTTGTGTGTGCATTTTCTGTAAAACAGATAAATAAATCTATCATCTCAAAAAAAGTGATTCCAATAATATTATTTACCGTTGTCTTTGTGATTTTTATGATAATTCCTTCTATTATTGAAGCTTTGATTATTGTTTATCCGGTTTAATTTTTTTTTTGATTTCAGATGCTAATTGAAAAACTGTTAATTAAAAAACTTGAAAAAAACATAAAAATCACTTATATTATAAACAAATAAATTCGGGATTTCTCGAAAAAAGGAAGATATAATGGCTAATGTAAGTTACAAAGAACTTGGTCTTGTAAACACAAAAGAAATGTTTGCAAAGGCTATTAAAGGCGGATATGCAATTCCTGCATATAACTTCAATAACATGGAACAGCTTCAGGCAATCGTTCAGGCTGCAGTTGAAACAAAATCACCAGTTATCCTTCAGGTTTCAAAAGGTGCACGTGCTTATGCAAATGCAACACTTCTTCGCTATATGGCACAGGGAGCTGTAGAATATGCAAAGGAACTTGGATGTGAAAAACCACAGATTGTTCTTCACCTTGATCACGGTCCAAATTTTGAAGTATGTAAAGACTGTATCGATTCAGGATTTTCATCTGTAATGTTTGATGGTTCAGCACTCCCTTATGATGAAAATGTTGCTGAAACAAAGAAAGTTGTTGAATATGCACACGCTCGTGGAGTTACAGTAGAAGCTGAACTTGGTGTTCTTGGCGGTGTAGAAGATGATGTTGCTGCAGAAGAATCAAAATATACAAAACCAGAAGAAGTTGTAGACTTTGTTACAAAAACAGGATGTGACTCTCTCGCAATTTCTATTGGAACATCACATGGACGCTGTAAATTCACTCCAGAACAGTGTACACGCGGTCCAGATGGAGTTTTGAATCCTCCTCCATTAGCTTTCGATGTTCTCGAAGCTATCGAAAAACAGATTCCTGGTTTCCCAATCGTACTTCACGGTTCTTCTTCTGTACCACAGGAATATGTAAAAATTATCGAACAGTATGGTGGAAAAATCCCAGACTCAGTTGGAATTCCAGAAGAACAGCTTAGAAAAGCTGCAAAATCTGCTGTTTGCAAAATCAATATTGACTCAGATGGTCGTCTTGCAATGACTGCCGCAGTTCGCAAACATCTTGCAGAAAATCCTGGAGATTTTGACCCACGTCAGTATCTCAAACCAGCTCGTGATGAACTTGTAAAAATGTATTCACGCAAAAACAGAGAAGTTTTGGGAAGTGCTGGTCATCTTGATGACTAATTCCAATAATAAAATCCAGAAGTTCTAAGAGAAATATAAAAAGTTTCATAAGAATTTTGGAAAATTATCTGAGAATATCAGAAAAATCAGGTTTTAATTATAAATTGAAGCCTGATTTTTTTTTTGTTTTTTTTCGTATTTTATTTCAATTTTGGTTTGACAAAGAATAATATAGGAAATATAATTGACAAAAGTTATATTTTTGAATAATTATGCCGATAATAAATTTGAAAGAATTTTGTTATCGAAATGATAAAATTCAAGGAGTTTTGCATGAAAAGGGGACTTAGAGTCTTAGTTGGTCTTGCATTTACTTTTGTTATTGGTTTGCCTTTGTTCGCGCAGCCAAGTTCAAAAAGTATTGAGACATTTTTAATGGAAGATTTTGATTCTGCTGGTGAACAGAATTATATGTATGATGGAAAAGCATATAGCTGGGATTGGACGGTTAATCCAAGCCGCTTTATTGCAGAAGGATATCCAAAAACAGGATATTACGAAGGTGTTCCAAATTCGCTCAAGCAATTATATAAAGGAACAGAAAAAGATTTTAAAGTTTTTGGTGTAAAAACTGCTTTTAATAGAAAAGGTGACAACTGGTTCGAAGTTTATCCGACAGCAGATGACAAGCCATTTGAAATTCCTTTTATTGGAAATGTAACAACAATTGACTTCTGGGTTTGGGGTGCAAATTACAATTATTATCTTGAATTGATGGTTCGTGATGCAAAAGGTGTTGTGCATGTATTACCTGCTGGAAGTCTTGCATTCAATGGTTGGAAAAATATTATAGTAAAAATTCCAGGTTGGATTCAGCAGAAATCACATCTGCGTTCAGGACCTGCAAATTTAACATTTGTAGGTTTTAGAGTTCGTTCTGATGCAGAAGAATATGTTGATGACTATGTAATTTTCTTTGATCAGATTAAATATACATCTAATTCACTCTCATTCATATTTGATGGATATGAATTAAAAGATATTGAATTTGGTGACAATGAAGATAATTCTGATGAAGTTTCGGAGGCAGAATAGAATGAAAAAGCTTTTGACTTTTAGTGTAATGGCTGTATTGGCCGCAGGTTTTATTTTTGCACAGACTTCAAGTTTGCAGGAACCAAATCCTGAAGATGTAGGAGCAGATTCTGCAATGGCTTCTTTGCGCGAAGTTTCTCTTGATAAATTTGAAAGAGAAGGTTCTTGGAAAGTTCATATTTCATCTGATGACGGTACAATTGCAGCTCGTCTTTTTGAAGGTGCTCCGTCTATGAAAGAACCTTTGGCTGAAGATGAAGGTAAAGAAGATGAAGATAAAATGGTTTATGGTGTTCGTGTAGATTTCTTTAAACGCGGTAAAAACTCGTTTACAATCAAATCAGCAAGACCTATTCCTATTGAAGGAACTACAAAAACAATTTCATTGTGGGTTTGTGGACGAAATCAGTCTCACGATATGTATGTTCTTGTTCAAGATTATTTTGGAAGTAATTTTGAATTGTATTTAGGAAATCTTGGATTCAGCGGATGGAAAAAACTGACATGTGTAGTTCCTCCTAGTCCAGATGGAGAACATGGAATTGTTCAGAGTAGTGCTTACTATGGTGATAAACCAGGCTTGAAAGTTCTTGGTTTCCGTATTGATTGTAATCCTATGCAGGCTCGTGGTTCATATTATATGTATCTTGATGACTTGCGTGCTGTTACAGACCTTTATGATATGGAAAATCATGACGAAGATGATATGCTTGATAACTGGTAATCTCTTTTTTTGATGCAGAAAATCCCCTGTGATTGTTTTGACAGTTGCAGGGTTTTTTTTTTGTCTTTTTATCAAAAAAGATAAAAACGGATAATTGTAAAATTTATATAATTTTGTAGATTTTTTTTCTGCCTTGTGATTCAACATGTTTTATTATATTCATATGGGAGAAAACCCATAAAATTAAATTCGGGTTGTTTTTTTTGCCGATTTTTTCTTCAAGATCTTTTGAACTGAATAATTCCGGTAATTCTGGCAGAAGATTCAAATAATCTTCTTTGCTGTTAAAACGCTTTGTGCCGCTAATTTCTTCAAGTCGTTTATCGATTTTTATCCAGTTTCTTTTGAATCGTCTTCTTTTGTTTTGTGATTGAACATTTTCAGGAGTTCTCATTCTTATTTCTGTCATTTTGATGAATACGATTTCTAAAGAAAAATGCCTGTTCAATAAAATTTCGTGGATTCCAGTTAATTCATTGAAAATAGAGTAAATATTCTGTTTTTTGGGGCTTTTTCTTTTTGATATCAGATTGTTTTCGGAATCATATAGTTCGATTGTATTTTCCTCAATGATGGGATGAACAAGTTTTATGTTATGACCTTTTTGAATTGTATCTTTTATTTTTGGAAGAAGCTTGGAAAGGTTTTTTGTTTGAATCTCAATAATGTTTTCTTTTTTTGTAATTATATCGTAAACATGATTGTATTTTTCAACTTCGGTATGCCCGTCGTATATTTCTGCGTAAATTGTTTTGAGACTTTTATGTAAACTGCTTTCGTTGAGTGTGGAAAACTGCATTTAAAATCACTATCAAACTGTATGGAATAATTTTTATAAAAAAAAAGGTTTTTATATATTATTGGTATAAAAAAGCATTGACTTTAGTTAAAAATGTTATAAAATTAGTGATAAGTGGGAAAAAGTGGTAAAAAGTGGATATAAGTGGGTATGAATCTGTTAACTGGTGAATACAATAATACGATTGATGAAAAAGGTAGAGTCTCATTTCCTGTAAAACTGAGAACTGCCATAAATCAAAATGTAGTTATGGCCACTAAGGGTTTAGATCGCTGCTTATGGCTTTTTACTTCTGATGAATGGGACAACTTTCAAAACAAATTGATGGCGAATGCTTCAATGATGAAAAGCAAGAGCTTGAATGTTGTGCGTCATTTTATAGCACCTGCACAGCCTGTCGAGTTTGATAAAAATGGTCGCCTTTCAATCCCACAAAGTTTACGCGAATATGCTAATCTTTCAAAAGAATGCACAATTTTAGGTATTGCAAAATATATGGAATTGTGGGACTTCAATACTTACAAAGAATACCTTTCAAGTACAGAAGAATCTTTTAGAGATGCTGCTGAAGAGTTTAACGACATAAGTTTTTAGGCTTTTTGTTGTTATATCACAGTGGTTTATTTCAAGTTTTTTTAAATTTAAACCGTGGCAAGGATTGTAGCCCCTGCGAAGCAGTCCACTGGACTGAGCGTAGCGAGGGAAGCGGATGAGCGTTAGCGAAGGGCGAAAAGCCTGATTTTTGCGAAGCAAAAAGCCACCCAAAATATAAAAATTTGTATTTTGATTAAATAACTTGAAAATTTACTGATTTTAAAATATTGGTGGGTCAAATTGGAAGTTGTTCATACTCCGGTTTTGTTAAATGAATGTTTGCAATATCTTTCTCCTGTTGGTGAGCCTTTTGAAAACCATTGTCTTATGATCGATTCGACTTTGGGTGAAGGTGGGCACACTTATAATTTTTTGAAGACGTTTAAGGGGTTGAGTATTGTTGGACTGGATGCAGATTGCGTGATTCAGGCGCGTGCTAAGGAACGTCTGCAGGAATTTGGACAGAGAATTCATTTTTTTAACGGCTGGTTTAATGATTTTTATGCTGATTATCCATCTGAATATGAAAAACCTGATTTGATTTTATTTGATTTGGGAATTTCTGTTTTTCATTATGAGAAATCTAGCCGCGGATTTTCTTTCAGATATGATGAAAAACTTGATATGCGCTTAAATGCTGGAACTGAAAAATCTGCAGGAGATTTGGTGAATGAATTGCCGGAAGAAAAACTTGCTGATTTAATTTATCTTTATGGTGAAGAAAAGTTGAGTCGCAGGATTGCTGCTGCAATAATTCAGGCTCGCGAAGGTGGGAAAATTGAATCTTCTAAGGCTTTGGCGCAGATTATTTGGGATGCAGTTCCTGCAAATTACCGATATGGGAATATTCATCCTGCTACTAGAACTTTTCAGGCTTTGCGGATTGCTGTCAATAGTGAATTGAAGCGGCTTCCACAGGCTTTGAGCGATGCATTTAAGTGTTTGAAACCTGGTGGAAAAATGGGTGTTATTACTTTTCATTCGCTTGAAGACAGAATTGTAAAAAACTATTTTAGAAATCTTGGAAAACAGTGTGTTTGTCCTCCACAGGTTGCTGTGTGCCGTTGTGGCGGTGAAAAATGTGCTGAAATTTTGACAAGAAAACCTGTTGCTCCAACTGAAAAAGAAGTTGAACAGAATTCTCCATCCAGAAGTGCTAAACTCCGGGTAATTCGAAAATTGAAAGATGATACTCCTTATCATCTTGATGGAGTTGTGGGGTATTGATATGAAGAATAAAACGAAAGTCGGCGTAAAAAATATTTTTATTCGAATTGGTATTTGTTTATTTGTCCTTTTGATTCCATGTATGCTTTTTTTGTATGGATTTCAGGCAAAAAGATATTCCAAACTCAGACTTGAAATAAAGGCTTTGGAACAGAAACAGGAAATGCTTATTGAAGAAAATAAAAAAATTGTCAATGAAATTTCGGTTCTTTCAAGTGCTGACAGAATTGAAAAAATGGCTGTTGATGAGCTTGGAATGCATAAAGCTCAGGCTGATGATATAGTTCGTGTGGAAATGACGGGCGAAAAAAAATAATTTGAAATGGAGTTTTATTCAGGCGGAGGGCATAAGGAAAAATGAAAACTTTACTTGAAAAAGATGAACTTTTGAAAGCAGTGCAGGGCAAAGAAATTGGCTGTGGAAATGCAGAATGTTTTTTTTGTGATGTACAGACAGACAGTAGAAATATTTCTCAAGATTTAAAAGCAATGTTTGTGCCTCTGCTTGGTGAATTTCAAGATGGTCATAAATTCATTCCTTCTGTGCTTGAAAAAAAGCCTGGTGTAATTCTTTTGAATGAAAGTGAATATCAAAAAAAATCAGATTTTTATGATGAACTTGCTGAAAAAAATAAGACTGTATGTTTTGTAAAAGTGGAAAATACTTTGCATGCATTGCAGGCGGCTGCAAAAGCTTATGTTGAAAAAAAATGCAGCAGTATGATAAAAGTGAGTATTACTGGTTCAAGCGGAAAGACTACGACTAAAGAAATGCTTGTGAGTATTTGCAAAGAATATTTTGGCGAAGAAAATGTTGCGTACACGAAAGGAAACTTTAATTCGGAAACTGGACTTCCTTTGTCGGTGTTTAAAATTAATGGAAATGAGAAAATCGGCATTTTTGAGATGGGAATGAACCGTTTTGGAGAAATTGAAGAGATTTCTGATGTCTGGAAATCAAAGTATGGCATCATCACAAATATTGGGACGGCGCATATTGGAATTTTAAAAACTCGTGAAAATATTGCCAGGGAAAAACGACATTCTTTTGATTTTATTCCCCAAGATGGAGCTGCTTTTGTTCCAGCTGATGACGATTTTGCAGATTTTTGTTTGGAAAATGTGAAAGGGGAAAAAATCAAATTCGGAAAAAATGTAGATACTTTGCAAAGTGGTGTGGAATTTGGAAAAAATCTGGGACTTTTTGGAACTGAGTTTTTTGTGGATGGATTGAAAATTCATTTGAGTCTTTCGGGAGAGTATAATTATCAGAATGCACTTGGAGTTGTTGCTCTTGCAAAAAAACTTGGAATTGATGCTGTTTCCATCAAAAATGGTCTTGAAAATGTTTGTTCTGTCGGTGGCAGAATGGAAATTCTGAAAACTGAATTAAAAAATCAAAAAAATTGTGTTCTCATAAAAGACTGTTACAATGCAAATCTTGATTCTATGTTAAAGGTTCTTGATTTCTGTCAGAATCTTGATAAAAAATCATATGGAAAAAAAATTTTTGTCCTTGCTGATATGAAAGAACTTGGCGATGAGTCTGAGAAAAGTCATAAAGCAGTCGGTGAAAAAATTAACAGTATATCTCCTGATTTTGTATTTTTGATTGGTAAGGAAATGAAGGCATGTTATGACGTAATCAAAAATACGGAAAATGTTCTTTTGTTTGATGAAAGTTCTCCTGAAAATTTTGAAATTATCGGTGAAAAAATTCTTGAAAAAGTGAATGGAAATGAAATTGTTCTTTTGAAAGGTTCTCACAGCATGGAATTGGATAAACTTATTCCTTATTTTGTGCTTTTGAAAAATGAGGGGGAAATCCAGTGAGCGAGTTTAATTTTTATGCAAAAAAGCCCTCTGAAAATTACCACAAAGTTGATATGTGGCTTGTTGTTTCTATTCTGCTTTTGTGGGGACTTGGAATTTTTACTTTATTTGCATGTACAAAAAATCATTTTACAAATAACTCGTTTGGTTATGTAAGAAGACAGTTGATTTCTTCGGCAATCGGCTTTGTCCTTTTCTTTATTTTTTTATTTACGGATATAAAAGTGATAAGAAAAGCAATTGGATTAATTGTTGTTGTTTCTTTTATTTTGTGTCTTTTAACTTTTATAAAACCGCTTTCAATTGAAAAAAATGGAGCTAGAAGATGGCTTAAAATGCCTGGGAATTTCAGTTTTCAGCCGTCGGAACTAGTGAAGTTTGCTATTGTGTTATTTCTGGCAAATTATTTTGATAAACAGGAAAGGCTTGAAAATCCTGATGATAAAAATCTTTTGCCTAGTGTAATTGTTCTTGTTATTTTTGTGGGTGTTGTAATCCTGCAAAAAGATATGTCAACAAGTCTTTTTATTCTGTTGATTGGAATTTTGCTATTTTTTGTGGCAGGGCAGAAACTTTTGTGGCTGATTCCTTTTTCGATTCTGGCAATTCCTACTGCCATCATAGCGATGTTTTTGGAAAGATACAGAATTAAACGAATTTTGGGTTGGATTCATCCTGATCAGTTTAATTCTACGCTTAATTATCAGGCGAGAGCTGCAAAAACAGCAATCAGTGCTGGTGGAATTTGGGGAAGCGGAATCGGTTCTGGACTTGTGAAAATTAATTCAATTCCAGAAAATCAGGCTGACTATATTTTTGCAGGCTGGGCAGAAGCTATGGGATTTGTGGGTGTAACAGCTTACATTCTTTTGCTTTTGTTTTTTGCATGGCGTGGTTATAAAAGTGCAATGAATTGTAATGACAGATTTTCATCTTTTGCTGGATTTGGATGTGTTTCTGTCATTTTTATGCAATCTATTGTAAATATTATGGTTGTGTGCGGTTTGCTTCCGTCAACAGGAATTCCACTGCCATTTTTTTCACTTGGAGGGTCATCGATTATTGTAACACTTGCTATGTGCGGTTTTATTTTAAATACATCAAGAGGAGAAGAAAGTGTTGAAAGTCTGTCTGAATTTGACGAAGTCAGTTTAGAAGATTTTTCATATTTATCATAAAAAGTGGGTGAAGTATGAGTGATATTAGTGTTTTACCATCGGATGAATATTTGGATAAAGATTATTTTCTCAGCGCAGATATTAATAACAGTGCAACATCTGAAAAAACTGAGAAGAAAATCAAAATTATTAAAGTTGTGTTTGTGATTTTGTGCCTTGTTCTTGCCGGCGAGTTTGTTTACTATAAAGTTATTATGCCTGGTTTTTCCAGCCCAAAAATTACAGTTTCTGGACAAAACAGATTTAGTGCTCAGGATATAGGGCAGATGATTTTGTCGATGAGCAATGATAATTGGCATACTTTTGATGTAGAAAAAGCAAATGCATTGATTTCTTCAAATCCTGAAATTGAAAGTGTCGTAGTGGAAAAAAAGTTTCCTGATAAAGTTTTTATTAATATTGTGGAAAGAGAACCTGTTGCACTTACTTTTGTGACTATGAAAGATGACACTGTTGCAATGCAGATTGATAAAAATGGTGTGATTTTTGAAGGAAAGAAAGGTCTAAATATCGATTCAAATAAAATTCCGATTATTTCTGGGCTGCCGATTGAATATCTGGCTCAAGGAATGAGAATTCCGTCAAAGTATCGGCCTTTGATTGATCAGATAACAAAAATCAGTGAACTTCCTCAATCTTATTTTGCAGGAATTTCTGAAATTTGTGTTCAGCCAAAGGAATTTGGAAATTATGAACTGGCGCTGATACCTTCTCAGTCGCATATAAAGGTGTTGACTGACCGTTCTTTGAATGAAGAAGCTTTAAAATATATGATGGTTGTTCTTGATGTTGTAAAGCAGCTTGGTTCTGATGTTTGTGAAATTGATTTAAGGTATGGTTCAGTTTCCTATAGAACAAAAAAACAATTAAAAAATGATGAAATTATTTTAAATAATTGATATTATAGATAGAAAGAAGGTGTGATAAGAATTTCATCCGTGTAAATTTTATCACAAAAGTTTATTTCGTGCGTTGTACTTTATAAACTTGGATTCTCGCCATATATGGCTAGCCGCTAACGCGGAGTTTTTTAAGATTAAAATGTTTTCCAAATAAAAGTGAAAATATTGGAAAATAATATTTGTTGTGTTGAAATCTGACGTAGATATGATTTTTGAGGAAGTATTATGACAGAGAATAAAATTGTTGGTCTTGATATTGGAACAAGCATGATTCGTGTTGCCATTGGAGAAATTGATCCTGAAACAAACAGAATGGTAATCACTGGAACAGCTCAAAAAAAATCAGCAGGTTTAAGAAACGGCGTCATTGTAAATATAGAAGATGCAAAAAATGCAATTAAAGAAGCAATCGATGCTGCAGAACAGAATGCAGGAACTACAGTTGAATCTGTGGTCACAGCTGTGGGCGGAGAATTGATTGAAAGTCAGAATTCGAAAGGTGTTGTTCCTGTTTCCAGCACAAATAAATCTACAAAAGAAATTGGTCCTGCTGATATTCAGCGTGTTATTGACAGTGCTACTGCAATTAAAGTTTCGGATGATAAAGAAAAACTTCATGTAATTCCGCAGAATTTTATTGTTGATGGAGTGAGTGGTATTACAGATCCTATTCATAGAATGGGAACAAGGCTGGAAGCAGAAGTTCACATAGTTACTGTTTCAAAATCAATAATTCAGAATCTGCGTTCATGTATTTCTCGTGCAGATTATTTTCTTGGCGGTGTCATGCTTAAAACTTTGGCACAGACTCATTCAGTATGTCATCAGGATGAAATGGAATTGGGGTCAATCCTTATTGATTTGGGTGCTGGAACAACTGATGTACTTGTACTTTTTAAAGGTGCGCCAATTAGCACGGCGTCAATTCCTGTTGGTGGTAATCTTGTTACGAACGATATTGCAATTGTTACAGGAATTACGACACAGGCTGCAGAAAAAATTAAAATTGAATCAGGCTGCTGCTGGCTTCCAAATATTAATCCTGAAAATGATCTTGAAGTGATTTTGCCTGGAGTGGGTGGAAAAGCTCCTGAAATTACAAAGCAATCTCAAATCTGTCAGATAATTCAGGCTAGAATGGAACAGATTTTTGTGATGGTAAAAAATGCTGTAGTCAAAAACACAAAAGATTCTATCAAACAGCTTTCGGGTAATATTATATTAACTGGAGGCGGCGCAAAGATGGAAGGTGTTGTGGATCTTGCACAGCATGTTTTCAAAACTTCATCTGTCAGAATCGGTTATCCTGACAGTCTGGGTGGCATCGAAGAAGATTATAGAAAACCAGATTTTGCAACTGCAATTGGTCTTGTTGTTTCTTATCAGTCGATGCTTCAAAAAAGTGATTTAAAAAGGAGTAAAAAACGTTCATCGGGCAAAAAAACAGTTAAAAAAGGCGGAGATGGATTTTTTAAATCAATGATAAAAAAATTGTTTTAAGAGTTTGGAGAATGTTTATTCATTTGTTTTGTATGATTTGCTTGGCAGGTTCAAAATCTGATTAAGTTTTGTGAATATGGTAATTCTAAGGGAGGAAAATATGGGTGGTTTGGGAATTTCTATAGTAAACGATGATGATTCTTATGTTGATTCAAATGAGTACAATGATGATTTGAGAGGAAATCCTACAGTCATAAAAGTTGTAGGTTGTGGAGGCGGTGGTTCAAATGCTGTAAACCGCATGATTTCACGTGAACTGAGCAATGTTGAATTTATTGTTTTGAATACTGATTTGCAGGCTTTGAACCGTTCCCGTGCTCCTACCAGACTTGCAATCGGTCAAAAAGTTACAAAAGGTTTGGGAGCAGGCGGCAAACCTTCGATTGGTGAACAGGCGGCAGAAGAGGATAAAGAATTAATCACAAATACTTTGCGCGGTGCAGATATGGTTTTTATTACTGCCGGGATGGGCGGTGGAACTGGAACTGGTTCAGCTCCTGTGGTTGCAAAAATTGCGAAAGAACTTGGATGTCTTACTGTTGCTGTCGTAACAACTCCATTTGAATTTGAAGGAAATGTTAGAATGCGTCAGGCAAAAGAAGGGCTTGAACGTTTGCATGAACAGGTTGATTCTTTGATTGTAATTCCAAATGAACAGCTTTTTAAAAATGTTGATAAAAATCTGACTGTAAAAGAGTCTTTCAGGAAAGCTGATGAAGTTTTGTGTCAGGGTGTAGAAGGCATTTCAAATATCATCACAAATCCTGGTGATGTAAACACTGACTTTGCTGATGTGCGCAATGCTATGGCTGGTCAAGGAAATGCAATTTTTGGAATTGGTATTGGTGAAGGTGAAAACAGAGCAACAGATGCTGCTTATAATGCAATAAACAATCCAATGCTTGAAGACTCGAAAATTGACGGTGCAAAAAATCTTCTTGTTAATATCTGCGGTTCAGAAGAGATTACGCTTAAAGAAGTAGGCGAAATATGTAAAATTGTTACTGCTTCTGCTGATAAAGAATATAATATGTTCTGGGGACAGGTTACTCAGCCGGAACTTGAAGGAAAAATCAGCGTAACTGTTATTGCAACTGGTTTTGAAAAATCTCAGAAAGAAATGAAAGCAGTTGAAGAAGCTCCAAAAATAGTTGAAGTGGAAAAACCTAAGAAACTTCCTGAAAATGTTGTAAGTGCTTCTGAATTTGAAAATATTTTGAATAGTGTTTCACGCGGACAGAATAGCAGCATGAATAATTTGGGCGGAGATTTTATTTCCAAAAAAGATTTATCAAATAACGCTCACAATTTACAAAATGCAAGGCAGAATCCAAATCAAAACTTTGGACAGAATAGAAACGGGCAGTCTTTCGCTCCAAATCAAAACGGTAATAATCTGCAGAGCGGAGATAAAAAGGCAAAAACTTCAGAAAATTTTGGGCAGGGACTTTTTGATTCTGATTATTCTGATGAAATCAGCGGTTCAGCCGGAAATTTTGCTCAACCGGTACATAAATCATTTACACCGCCAGCTGGATTTGTTCCAAACGAAGCTGACATTAATCAGCCTGCAATCTGGAGAAAGCCGGAATTCAGCCGTTCAATCAAACTGTCAGATGATTAATCTCTTTTGAAGTATAAAAGGTGACGGATGACGGTTTTTGAACTTTTGAATCAGTTTTATTCAGATTTGATCCTTGTCAAAAGGGATTCTGAACAGACGGCTATGACTTATAAAATCTCTGTGGAAGAGTTTTTGAATTTTCTGGTTAAGGAGAAAATTAAGTTAAGAGCTGTTTCAACTCAGGATTTAATCCTTTTTTTGATAAAAAGACAGGAGTCAGGTGTGAGTGAACTGACTATTTCAAAAGATATTTCAGCTCTGCGTGCTTTTGGTGATTTTCTTGTGCGAAAAAGTTTTTGGGAAGAAAACATTACTTTATTACTTGAAAAACCAAGAGCGGCTAAAAAAATTCCAAAAGTTCTTTCTGTGGAGCAGGTTGATAATCTTTTGAGTGTGATAGATACAAAAACTGCTTCAGGTATTCGTGATGATGCTTTATTTGAACTGATTTATTCCTGCGGATTGCGAATAAGTGAGGCGTGCGGACTTTTGATTGCAAACGTTCATCTTGAAGAAAAATTAATTCTGGTGCGTGGAAAAGGTGATAAAGAAAGAATTGTCCCTTTTGGTGAGCGAGCACTTGAAAAAATCAAAATTTATTTGGAAAAAGTGCGGCCTGTTTTGACGAAAGGAAGAAATGTTCCTCAGCTTTTTGTGAATTATAAAGGTGAGCCGATTTCAAGAAAAGGTGTATGGAAAAGATTTAAAGAATTGGAAGTATTGTCTGGTGTGGATGCAAAAGTGCACACATTGCGTCATTCTTTTGCGACTCATTTGTTGTCTGGCGGTGCAGATTTGCGTTCTGTGCAGGAACTTTTGGGACATAGCGATTTGAGTACAACTACAATTTATACGCATGTTACAGACGACCAGCTTGAAAAAGCTCATGAAAAATATTTTGAATCTGTTGCTATGCAGGATTCATAGAAAAATCTTAAAAAATTTATGTACGTCAAAAGAAAAATATAAATGAATATAATTGAGTGAAAAAAATAAGTGAGAAAAAGAATTTTAAAATATTTATTTAAAATAAGTAAAATTTTGTAGAAAAATAAACTTATATTTTGTATATTATATGTATAATTTTATATATCAAAAAAAGAATAGATTTGTGAAATGGGGGACAAAATGAAAAGTATTATGCGTAAAATAATTATGATTTTGGGGTTTGCAGCAATCATTACAGTTTTTGTTTCCTGTGAGGTTTCAAACAAAAAAATACTTCGGTATCAGAAACTTGAAGAAGGCGTTTCAAATCCAACTACAATAGAAGAACTTAAAGATGCAATCAAAAAATATGGCGAACGTGCAGCTGATGTTCAAATGGCTGTTGGTCAGGTGGGAATCTGGTATAAAATTCTTGGAACCAGATATCTTGATCAGAAAATGTATGGTGAAGCATTAAAATGTTTTCAGGAAGCTTTGAAATATTATCCTGATAATCAAAATCTTTATTATTATGTTGGTGTTTGTGCAGGATATATGTCTCATGCTGCATTAGATTTTGGCGGAACTGGAAATACGCAGCAGAAATATAATTATTTAAAACTTGCAGAAGAAGCATATTTGCGTGCAATTTCAATAGAAGACAGATATGTCAGAGCTTTGTATGGACTTGGAGTTCTTTATGTTTTTGAACTGGATGAAAGTCAGAAAGCTATTCCTTATCTTGAAAAAGCGATTGAAATAGATACAAGAAATATCGATGCCATGTTTGTTCTGGCTCGTGCATATTATTCGTGTTATGAATTTGACAAATCCACAGAAATGTATGATAAAATAATAAATACAACAAAATCGCAGGAAAAAAAAGAGATTGCATTAGAAAATAAGGAGAGAGTTTTAAATGCACAATATTCAAATTGAAGGTAAAATCCTTTTTTATTTGTGTCTGCATAGAATTACCTTTTTGTCGTTATGCGAAAAAGAAATTCTATTAAAAAAATTAGACGGTTATGATGAACTTTCTTTACTGTCTGTAGACGACATCTCAAAATTGATTCATCGCCAGATTTCAGCAAAAGTGATTTGGAATGGAAAAGAAAATCTTCGAATGGCAAAAATTACATTAGAATATTGCAAATTTCTCAATATTAGGATAATTTTAAACTCAGATGAAAATTATCCGTTTTTGCTAAAACAGATTTCAGATCCGCCTTTGCTTTTGTTTTGTCGTGGAAATGCAGAATTATTAAATGGAAGAAAATATGTTTCTGTTGTGGGAACCAGAAAACTTTCTGCTCAGGGAAGAGACAGTGCCTGTGATTTTGCATATCAGGCGGCAAAGAACGGTTATTGTGTTGTCAGCGGTCTGGCTTATGGAGCTGATGGTTATGCACATAAAGGTTCTGTAGATGCTTATTTTGATTTTTTAGATGAACCTGAGATGATTCAAAATCTTGGACACACCATTGCTGTGCTTCCTAGCGGAATAGATGAAATTGTTCCGTACAGGCACAAGCAGCTTGCTCAAATGATTTTGAAAAGCGGTGGGTGCATTATAAGTGAATATGAACCTAAAATGAGCATTGCCAACTGGCATTTTGTTGCCAGAAACAGAATTATTGCAGGTTTATCAGAATCTACAGTGGTGATTGAAGCTCCTGATGGAAGCGGTTCTCTTATCACTGCAGATTTTGCACTTGAATATGGAAGAGAAGTATATCTGCACAAAGCCTGTTTTGGTGAAATGGCATTGAAAATGTCTGATATTGTAAGAAAGGATTTGCTTAAAAAGTTTTCTCAAGGAAACGTGAGTAAATATAAATTAGAAAATACGGTGCAAAAGTTTTTAGAGGAAGGAGCTCCTGTTATCGAAGATTTCGATGATTTTTGTGCTGTTCTGAATGAAGAACCTGGAATAAGAAATGCAAAAATTGTTCAGGCTGAATTCTTTGAGTCGGTATAATGTTTGCAGATTTTAAACCTGTTTTCATTCAATAAAAAGGATAATACTGAAAGACTTTATTTTTTGAAGGATAGATTATGGCTGAAAAAAACAAAAAAAACACTGACAAAAATGCAAAACAGACTTTGGTGATTGTGGAATCTCCAACGAAAGCACACACAATTGAAAAATATTTAGGACCTGGATATGTTGTTCGTGCTTCTGTTGGGCATTTGATAGACTTACCAAAATCAAGAATGGCAATTGATGTCGAAAATGGTTTTCAGCCGGAATATATAACTGTTAGGGGAAAAGCAAAACTTTTAAAAGATTTGCAGAAAGAGGCAAAAAAATCAGAAGCAGTTTTACTTGCATCCGATAATGACCGTGAAGGGGAAGCTATCGCATGGCATTTGAACAATGCACTTAAAGATAAAACTAAAGCAAAAATAAACAGAATTGTTTTTAATGAAATTACACCAAAGGCAATAACAGAAGCTGTAAAAAATCCTGGTGAAATTGTAGAGGCCAAAGTAAATGCACAGAAGGCAAGACGAGTTTTGGATCGTCTGGTTGGATACAATCTGAGTCCTCTTTTGTGGTCAAAAGTAAAAAACGGGCTTTCTGCAGGTCGTGTTCAGTCGGTGGCATTGCGTCTTATCTGTGAACGGGAAAAAGAAGTTGAAGAATTTCTGCCAGAAGAATATTGGTCGCTTGATGCTGATTTTGTAAAAGGAAAATCCAAGTTTACGGCACAGCTTGTAAAATATGCTGGCGAAAAACCTGAGTTGAAATCTGAAGATGAAGTTAAAAAAATTATCGAAAAAATAAAATCAAGTGAATGTAAAGTTGCTTCTAAAAAAACTACAGAAAAAACAGTGCGTCCAAAGCCTCCTTTCACAACTTCAAAACTTCAGCAGGATGCTGCAAATAAACTCGGCTTTACTTCTCGAAAAACGATGCAGATTGCACAACAGCTTTATGAAGGAATTCAGATTGGTTCAAATCATGTCGGTTTAATTACTTACATGCGAACAGACTCAGTTCGAATATCTGAAACAGCTTTGTCAGATGTGCGCGATTTTCTTTCAAAAAATTATCCGTCTGAATTGCCTGAACAGCCAATTCATTATGCGGTTGGAAAATCTGCTCAGGATGCTCATGAAGGTATTCGACCAACTTATGTTTCATATACTCCAGAGAGTATAAAAGAAAACTTGACACATGATCAGTTTAAACTTTATTCGATTATTTGGGAACGTTTTGTTTCAAGTCAGATGAATAATGCGAAAATGGAAACTACTTCAATAGAAATCAATGCGGAAGAAGCAACTTTTAGAGTGTCGGCAAGTAAAATTGTTGATAAAGGATTTTACAAAGTCATAAAACTTTTGGCTTCAAAGGAAGAAAAAGCTGCTGCCTTGCCATCTCTGAAAGAAGGTGAAACTGTTGAAGTGGATAATTTTCACCCTGAACAGCATTTTACACAGGGACCTGCAAGATATACAGATGCTTCTATTGTAAAAATGCTTGAAGAAAAAGGAATTGGTCGTCCTTCAACTTATGCAACAATCATTTCTACTTTGCTTGACCGTTATTACGTTACAAGATCAAATAAACAACTTGTACCTACTCAACTTGGAAGAATGATAAACAAAATTCTTGTGGAAAACTTCCCTGCTGTCATAAATGAAGAATTTACTGCAAAGATAGAAACAGAATTAGACCAGGTTGAATCTGATGAACTTGTCTGGAACGAAGTAATTGGAACTTTTTATACTCCATTCAAAAAAAATGTTGACGATGTAATGGAACATCAGGAAAGCATAAAAGGATTTCTTGATGAACAGACAGATGAAGTTTGTGATAAATGTGGCAAACCGATGCTTAAAAAACTCGGAAGATTTGGATTTTTCCTTGCATGTTCAGGATTTCCAGAGTGTCATAACACAAAATCAATTCCGCTTGCAAAATGTCCATGCAAAGACTGTAACGGTGATATTGTTGAACGAAAAACAAAAGGTCGCGGAAAATCATTCTTTGGATGTACAAATTATCCGAAATGTACATTTATTTCTCATTTCAAACCAATCGATCAGTATTGTCCGAAATGCGGCTGGTTCCTGGTTGAAAAATATGACAAAAAGAATGGTGCTTACAAGAGTTGTATAAATCCTGATTGTGATTATTTGCACAGTGCAGATGATCAGGAAAATCAAACTTTATCTGAAAACTAAAAATTTAAGGAATGTCCAGTGAAAGATTTAAAGTATGTCATATCGCTTGATGAAGGCACGACCTCCTGCAGGGCAGTTTTGTATGATAAAAATGCCAGTGTCATAGGCTCAATGCAGCAGGAGTTTACGCAGATTTATCCCAAACCTGGACTTGTAGAACACGATGCTGAAGAAATATTTAAATGTCAGTTGATGGTTCTGCAGAATCTTCTTGTTGAAAATGATGTGCGTTATGATCAGATTGCTGCAATTGGAATTACAAATCAGCGTGAAACTATTGTGGTCTGGGATAAAAAAACTGGAAAACCTGTTTACAATGCAATAGTCTGGCAATGTCGCAGAACTGCTGATTATTGTAATCAGCTTATAAAAGATGGCTGGACAGAAAAAATCAGGCAGAAAACAGGACTTTTGATTGATGCATATTTTAGCGGAACAAAACTCAAATGGATTTTAGATAATGTTCCAGGTACCAGACAGAAAGCAGAAAAAGGTGAACTTCTTGCAGGAACTATTGATACATGGTTAATCTGGAAACTTAGTGGTGGGAAGTGTCATATTACCGATTATACCAATGCCTGCCGCACAATGCTTTTTAATATTTATGATTTGTGCTGGGACAAAGACTTGCTGAAACTTTTTGATATTCCAGAAAAAATGCTTCCAAAAGTATGCGATTCTTCCAGTGTTTATTGTAAAACTGACAGAGATATCTGTGGTTTTGAAGTTCCAGTTGCTTCTGCAGTGGGAGACCAACAGGCTGCTTTGTTTGGACAAGGCTGTTTTAATAAAGGTGAAGCAAAGAATACTTATGGAACAGGCTGTTTCATGCTTATGCATACTGGTGATAAACCTGTTAATTCTCAAAAACTGTTGACTACAATTGCTTTGGGAATGGATGGAAAAGTCAGTTATGCTTTGGAAGGCAGTGTGTTTATTGGCGGTGCTGTCATAAAGTGGCTTCGTGATGAACTTGAACTTATTTCTTCAGCTCCAGAAATTGACAGTCTTGCAGAATCAGTTGAAGATTCAAATGGAGTTTACCTGGTACCGGCTTTTGTTGGACTTGGAACTCCTTATTGGGATATGTATGCACGCGGAACAATTGTCGGGCTTACTCGTGGCGTGAAAAAAGCACATATTTGCCGTGCGGCTTTGGATGGCATTGCTTACGAAGTAAAAGATGTGCTTGATACAATGGTGCAAGATTCAAAAACTGACATTTTAAATTTAAATGTTGATGGCGGAGCTTGCGTCAGCGATGTAATGCTTCAGTTTCAATCAGATATTTTGAATACTCGTGTTTGTCGTCCTTCGAATGTTGAAACTACAGCTTTGGGAGCAGCTTTTTTGGCAGGACTTGCAGTAGGATTTTGGAAAAATAAAGATGAAATTCTTAATCATAGAAAAATAGAAAAAGTTTTTGTACCGAAAATTAATGAAGAAAAAAGAAACGAACTTTATGCTGGCTGGAAAAAAGCAATCGAAAAATCAAAAGATTGGATAGAAAATTAATTTTTTCAGGTTTACAATTTCAAATAGATTTATGCTGATTTCATAAACTGTTTCCGATAATCAAAATATGAAGTTAAAGGATTTTATTGAAAAATTTTTAAATTATCTTTCGGCAGTAAGAGGACTTTCTGAAAACACTGTTATCGGATATAAAAATGATTTGACATTGCTGCAGGGATTTTTGTCACCAGAGATTGAAGTTTCGTCTGTTACAAAAGAAAACCTGCTTTTATGCATCGGACAGCTTTCTAAGCAAAAAAAAGCAGCGGCAAGCATAAACAGATTTATTTCGGCGGTAAGAACGCTTTTTTCATTTGGTTTGCGTTATCAATATATAGAAAAAAATCCTGCGCTTGAACTTAAAACAGTAAAAAATCCTAAACGCATGCCAAATTTTATGACGCAGGCAGAAGTAGATGATTTATGTCATCAGCCGATAGAAAATGAACTTTTGTGGAAAAACAGGGATTATGCAATCATGACGATGCTTTATTCTTCTGGTTGCCGAATCAGTGAAATCACAAATCTGAAACTGAGTGATTTTCTGGATGATTATCATTCGGCAATTGTAACTGGAAAAGGAAATAAACAGCGGCGTGTATATTTTGCATCTGAATCAAGAAATGCTTTGAAAATTTATCTGGAAGATAGAAAAAAATTGATATCTGATAAGGGAATTGAAACACCGGCTGACAGACTTTTTGTAAATCAGCGCGGACTGCCGTTGTCTGTGAATGGAATAAGGTTTATAATTACAAAATATTCTGGAAAGGAGGGAACAAATCATCATATAAATCCGCATGCTTTCCGTCATACTTTTGCGACAACAATGATTGGTAATGGAGCAGATGTGAGAATTGTTCAGGAAATGCTTGGACACAGTTCCATAAGTACAACCCAGCGGTATACTCATGTGACAACAGAAAAACTTATTGATATTTACAATAAAGCACATCCTCATGGTGCGAATGGTGAAAAAAAATAGATAAAAATCTTTTCAGAAAGATAAAAAAAATATTGTCAGCAGTGTGATTTTTTTATTATATTTATAAAACTAACTTTAAATCTCATCTGATTATGAGTTATGCTGATTTTTTGAAAAAAATAAGATTTGATATATTAAAGGAAATAAAATGGGAAAAATGAAAATTCGAAGTACAACAATTCTTGCTGTAAAACGAAACGGTCAGGTTGCTATGGCAGGAGACGGACAGTGTACAATGGGTGAAACTGTCTGCAAAGGAAATTCCAGAAAGGTTAGAAAAATCTATGATGGAAAAATTTTGACTGGATTTGCAGGTTCTGTTGCAGATGCCTTTACACTTTTGGACAGATTTGAAACAAAAGTAAAAGAATACAATGGTGACATTATGAGAGCTGCTGTGGAACTGGCAAAAGCATGGAGAACAGACAGAAGCCTTCAAAAACTTGAGGCAATGCTTCTTGTTGCAGATAAAAACCGCATTCTTTTGATAAGTGGTGATGGAAACGTAATTGAACCTGAAAATGATGCAATTGCAATCGGTTCCGGCGGAAATTACGCTTATTCTGCTGCTCTTGCTTACCTTGATTCTTCAGATTTATCTGCGAAGGAGATTGCGGAGCGTTCTCTTAAAATTGCAGGCAGCATTTGTATTTATACAAATCAAAACTTAACAATTGAAACTTTGGAAAATAATTAAGGATTTTAGATTTATGGAAAACATTGAACTCACACCAAAACAGATTGTGGAGAAACTTGACAGTTATATCATTGGTCAGGATAAAGCAAAAAGGGCGGTAGCAGTTGCACTCAGAAACAGAGTCAGAAGATTAAAACTGCCTGAAGATATTCGTGATGAAGTTGCACCAAAAAATATTTTGATGATTGGTTCGACAGGATGTGGAAAAACAGAAATTGCACGTCGTCTTGCAAAACTGTGCGGCGCTCCTTTTTTGAAAGTGGAAGCCACAAAATATACAGAAGTAGGATATGTTGGTCGTGATGTAGAAAGCATGGTTCGCGACTTGATGGCTGTAGGTTACAATGACGTAAAGGCTGAAATGGAAGAATCTTTAAAAGAAAAATCTGTTTCAATTGTAGAAGAAAAACTTCTTGATTTACTTTTACCTGGAACTGGAAAAAAGAAATCCAAAAAAGATGAAAAGAACAATAATTCTGACCAGAAAGCTCCTTTGGGATTTTTGACACAGACTTCTGGGACGGAAATTACTATTGATTTGAACAAAGTTGCACAGGAAATGGAGAGTGAACTTCAGAAATTGTCAGAAAATGCAGCAAATGAAAATGTTGCAAATAAAAATGCTCAGAGCGTTCAAAATGACGAAACGAAAGAAGAAGATGTTCAGGCTGATAAAGACAATCATACACGAGAAAAATTCCGACAGATGCTCAGAGAAGGTAAACTGGAAGACCGTGAAGTTGATATGATGGTTCGCCGTCAGTCCCAGATGCCGAATATGGAAATCATTGCAGGCGGAAGTATTGATGATTTACAGAACAGTATGCAGGGCATTTTGAATATGATGAACGGCGGCGGTCGTGAAAAGAAACGTTCAGTTACCATAAAAGAAGCACGGAAAATTTTGACTGAAGAAGTTCTGGACAGCATGGTAGACCATGATAAAGTTGCAGATGAAGCAAAACGACGTGTTGAACAGAGCGGAATTATTTTTATTGATGAGATAGATAAAATTGCTGTGCATGGAGAAAGTCATGGACAGGACGTAAGCCGCGAAGGTGTTCAACGTGATATTTTGCCGATTGTAGAAGGAAGCAATGTAAATACAAAGTTTGGTGTTGTTGATACGACACACATTTTGTTTATTGCTGCAGGAGCTTTCAGCGTTGCTGCACCAAGCGATTTGATTCCAGAACTTCAGGGACGTTTTCCTTTGCGCGTAGAACTGGATTCTCTGCACAAAGAAGATTTTAAACGCATTTTGAAAGAACCAAAAAATTCTTTGATTATGCAGTATACTTCACTTTTGGAAACAGAGGGTGTAAAACTTGAGTTTGCAGAAGATGCTCTGGATAGAATCAGTTTTGTAGCAGAAGATGTAAATTCTAAATCTGAGAATATCGGAGCGCGTCGTCTTCACACGATTATGGAAAAAGTTTTGTCAGATATCAACTTTGATGCCGATGAACATAAAGGTGAAACAATCGTAATTGATTCAGCTTACGTTGACAGCAAACTCGGTGACATCGTACAGAATGAAGATTTGTCAAGATATATATTATAATATTGTGGAAATCACACATTATTAAAATTTAAACAAAAAACTGCCGTTTATGAAAAATATTCGGTAGTTTTTTTATTCTCCCTTGTAAAACTAAACTTTAGTATTTTTAAAGAAATTAATTGATTTTAAAAAATATTAGTGATAAAATATAATATTGAAATTTGGATAATGTTTTGTAAAATTTGTATATGGAAAAATCTGTTTTTTTGGAAAAGCTTTTACAAGCTTATGAGCGTTACTATTCTATTAAAAAAGAAAATATTCAAAAACCGTTTGATGCGGAAGCAGAATTTGTGATGCATGGTGAACAGTATATTCTTGTGAAAGCAGCAAAAATTGCAAATATTGATTCAAATGAATTTGTTTTTTTTAAACTTGAAAATGATTTGAGTCTTGAACAGTTAAAAAATCTGGCAGATGATGCGTGGAAATATGGATGTTCAAAAATTGTGCCGTATTATGGACATAAGAATTCTGATGTTACTTTGATTGTAATTGCTGACAATCTTTGTGATGATGTGAAAAAAAATATCAGAAAAATTAAATATTCTGTTTCTTACAAGCTTGGGCTTTACGGCTGGAGCAATTTTAAACTTGCTGTAAAGGATTTATCTTCTGGAATGGTTTTTTGTAACAGACTTGGTAGTGAACTTAAAAAAATGATTCAAAGAATTTGAGTTTTTGGATGTTTTTGTTTTTTTTGTAATTTTCCGTGAGCGCTGGGAGCACCTGCGAAGCAGTCCGTCTTTTAGACGGATGAGCCGCGGTTAGTCGGCGAAGTGCGGACATAGCGACCCCGTAAGGGGGCACGGCAGAATTTATAAATTTTTTTTAATTTTCCAAAGGGGGAAAATGAAATGACAGCATTATTGATTATTCTTGCTGCAATCGTTTTGCTTTTTGCCGGATATGTTTTTTATGGTTCATATCTTGCAAAACAGTGGGGTATTGACCCTGCAAAAAAGACTCCTGCACAGACTATGCCTGATGGTGTGGACTATGTGGAAGCTAAACCTGCTGTATTGATGGGACATCACTTTTCATCTATTGCTGGTGCCGGTCCAATTAACGGTCCTATTCAGGCAGCTGTTTTTGGTTGGGTTCCTGTTTTCTTGTGGTGTGTCATTGGTGGTATTTTCTTTGGTGGTTTGCAGGATTTTGGTTCTCTTTTTGCTTCTATTCGCCATGACGGAAAATCTGTTGGTGAAATCATTAAAGATTCGATGGGTTCTAAATCAAAGAAGCTTTTTATAATTTTTGCACTGCTTGTTTTGATTCTTGTAATTGCTTCGTTTGTAAATGTTGTTGCTGGTACTTTCTTTACTACTGCTGAACAGATTGCTGCATCTGGAAAAGCGTTTGGTTTTACTACAAATCCTACTAATAATCAGACTACAGCTATGATTTCTGTTTTGTTCATTGTGCTTGCTATTTGTTATGGAATTATGACTAACAAAGGCGGAGTTAAAGTTTTGCCTGCTACTATTATTGGAATTGTGGGAATTGTTGCTATTGTAATTTTGGGATTGAATGTAGGTTTTGTGATGAACAGAACTGGCTGGATTATTTTTGTTGCTCTTTACATTGCAATTGCTTCGTTAATTCCTGTATGGATTATGCTTCAGCCTCGTGATTATCTTTCTTCTTTCCTTTTGTATGCTATGATGTTGATTGCTATTGTGGGAATTATTCTTTCTGCATTTAAAGGAAATGTGAAATTTGAAATTCCTGCTTTTGCTGGCTGGAAAGTAAACGGTAATTTTATGTTCCCAACTTTGTTTATCACAGTTGCTTGTGGTGCATGTTCTGGTTTCCATTCTTTGATTGCTTCTGGTACTACATCTAAACAACTTGATTCTGAAGCACATGCAAAACCTATTGGTTATGGTTCTATGCTCATTGAATCTGCTTTGGGTGTTATTTCTTTGATTGCTGTGGGAGTGGTTTGGTCAAAATATACTAACAAAGGTTTTGGTTCTCCTTCTGCTGCTTTTGGTGCAGGTATTGCTACTATGTTTGGAAATGAAGGAAGCGGAATTTATAATACCATCAGTGCTTTGCTGACTCTTGCTGTTTCTGTTTTTGCTTTGACTTCTCTTGATTCGGCTACTCGTTTGAGTCGTTTTATGTTCAGCGAACTTTTCTTGAAAGAAGGTGAAAAAGATTGGAAAGATGCAAAAGGTGTACGAAAAGTTTTGGCTAATCCTGTTTTTGGAACTGGAATTATGGTTTTGATTGGTTCTGTTCTCGGATTCTTAAAACTTTCTGCAATCTGGTCTTTGTTTGGTGCTGCAAATCAGTTGCTTGCAGGTATTGCTCTTCTTGCAGTTGCTGCATGGCTTGGCGAAGTTGGAAAGAATAATAAGATGTTCTACATCCCAATGGTATTTATGCTTGCTGCTACTTTGACTCAGTTGATTCTTACTGTAGTTGGAAAACTTAAACTGATGGTTGCTGGTGCTGAAGGTGCTTTCTTCTGGGGTAACTGGTTCCAGTTATTCTTTGCTGCAAGTATGGCTGTTCTTGCAATCATTCTTGTTATTGAAGGTGTAAAAACTTTTGTAAAACAGGCTAAAGCAAAATAATTTTTAAGTTTTTATCCTGTTTTGTGTTTTGAATAATAAGGCAGATTTATTATAATCTTTTGAAAAATGTGCTCGTTTGTTGCGATTGCCTTTTGAAAAAGCATTTATAATGTGTCTGCCTTTTTTTTATTTTGTGTGATTTTTTTTCATTTTTGATTATTAGTCTGTTTTGACTGTTCCATCGGCATTGAAAAAATCTTCTACGCTGATTTTGGGATTTCCTTCCTGCCGACGTTTGTAAATATCTTTATAAAGTGCAATGACTGTTTCTTTATTCTGTACAAAATTTTTATCATGACTGAGACAGAAATATTTTGCATCAATATTTTCCATAACATTTATCATTTGTAAAAGAAGTTGTGCGTTGTAATAGTGATTTCCAATCAGTTCTTTTGCGTATGTTCCGTCTCCCATAAAGCAATAATCGCCGCAACTTAGACAAAGACATCCTTTGGCATGGCTTGAAGGAAGATGAAAAATTTTTATTTGATTTTTCTGATTATCCAGATTTTCTTTTTTAGAAGTTGTATCCAAAAAATCCTGTGCAAAAAAATCTGATTCTAATACAGTTCCTTTGAATGTATATTTTTTTGTATATTTTGAAACATAAAGATTATCATAATTTATGCGTGCAAGATTCAGTATGTGGTCAGGATGAAAATGTGAAATTACAATATTTTTCGGCATTTGAATTTTGTTAATTTCGTCTGCAATTTCTTTTGTCGTTCCGCAATCAAAAATCCATGTAAATTTTTGCCCTTTGATAAAAACAACATCGCAGGAAAATGGTTTTGTTGATGATGGAATGTAGCTGATATTTTGAGTAAGATTAATCATAGTCATGCGTAAATAATATAAAATTTTATTTTAAATGTCTAAACTTTTTTTTTAGAAAGCCGACAATAAGTGTAGATGTAAACTAATTTTTTTGGTTGAGCTTTGAGGTGGGAAATCTTCTTGCTTTACCGAAAGACGAGGAGGAAAAATGAACAGTTTTACCCGTTCTATTGATTTGCTTCAGCGTGAAATGGACGTGACTTCATTGCGTTATCAGGTAACTGCAAATAACCTTGCAAACAGTGAAGTTCCAAATTTTAAACGTTCGACAGTTAATTTTGAAAGTGAATTGAAGCGTGCTTTCGAGTCAGAAGAAAAGGCAAAAAACGGATTCAAACTTACTACTTCGGATGAAAGGCACATCCAAATCAACGTTCCTTATGATTATCGTGAAGTTCAACCTCGTCGTGTTGTTGATTATGTTTCAACTGCAAAAGCAAATGGAAATAATGTTGACGCTGAAACTGAAGCCAACAATATCCTTCAGATTCAAATGCAATACAGAATGCTCACTCAGCTTACAAGTTTTGAATTTGACCAGCTCAATACTGCAATGAAAAAATAATTTCAAAGCAGACTGAAATGATTTAGCGAGGTAAATTATGGGAATGTTCACAAGTATAAATATTGCTTCCACAGGAATGGCAGCAGAAAGACTTCGAAGTGATGTAATTTCAAATAATATTGCAAATGCGTCTACAACTAGAACACAAGAAGGCGGTGCTTTCAAAAAATCAACAGTTGTGATGCGTCCAGTATCAGATAAAAGTGCGACATGGCGTACACCTTTTGTTCCTTCTGATTTAGATAACGGTCCTGGAAAAGGAGTAAAAGTTCTTGAAATCACACAGGATACATCTCAAGGCAGAATGGTTTATGATCCAGACCATCCTGATGCAATAAAAAGTGGTCCGAATAAAGGTTATGTTGAATATCCAAATGTAAATATTGTAAACGAAATGGTAGATTTGATTTCCGCTTCCAGAGCATACGAAGCAAATGCTACGGTGATTGACGGGGCAAAAGATATGTTTACAGCTGCTTTGGACATTGCACGATAATTAAAACTGAGTTATACTGATTAAGATAAATAAGGAAGATAATTAAAATTATGAAAATACCAGAAATTAATCAGTTACAGATGAACAGATCTGATCCATCTCATTACGGAACAAAAAGGATTGAGCCTTTAACTGCAAAAAATCCAGAATTTTCTCCAATTTCTTCTGTTCTGGGCGTTTCTCACAATTCTGAAGCTGTTTCAGTTCAGCAGGTAAATCAAAACGGTGTTCAAAAAAAATCTTTTTCCGATTATCTTATGGAAGCTGTAAATTCTGTGAATTCACAGCAGCTTGAAGTTTCAAACCTTCAGGAAAAAATTATTACAAATCCAGATGATGTCGATATTCACGATGTAACAATCGCAATGTCAAAAGCACGGATGAGTTTAAATCTTGCTCAGACTGTGATTGACCGTCTTGTGAGCGGCTGGAACGAAATTACAACAACAAGATAAAATTTGCCGAAGTTCGACACAAAAGTTAGACCGCGCTTTGCATCTTCGTTTAATCAGGCGATTAATCACTTTTCAAATTCTCATCGATTCGGTTTGCATTTTTTTTATTCTCATCAATGCTTTTTTAATTGTCAATTATTTCTATCTATGATATAATTATACAAATTCCTGTTAAAAAAATTACATAGTCAAGGGTGTTAATTTTTTATAAATTCGTTCACGGGAGGGGACAGATGAACGAATGGCTTAAAAAGGTTTTAACTTCCATAAAAAATTTATGGGCAAAGTGGAAACCAATTCAAAAAGTCATATTGATTGGCATAATCATAGTAGTAATTGTCGCAATAGTTTTAACGGCACGCATTTCCGCAAAGCCGACACAATACCGCATTTTAAATACTCCGATTACAGATACAGTCAGACTCAACGAAATTCTGGACAGAATTTCAGAAGAAAACATTTCTGCAGATTCTGATGACAGAGGTTATATTTATGTATCTGATGAAGTGACAGCACGAAAACTTAGAACAATTTTAAGTACAGAAGGACTTTTGCCGTCCAATATTGACCCATTTGCAGGAATTTTTGACAGGGATATCTTTACAACTGATGAAGATGTAAAAGTAAAAAAACTTCAGGCAATGCAGAAACAGCTTACACAGCATCTAGAAACAATTCCTGATATCAGAGTTGCTGATGTGAATATTGTTTCACCGGAAGATAAACTTTTCAAAGAAGACCAGAATCCTGTTACAGCGAGTGTAATTTTAAAAGTAACGAACAACAGTGATTTGTATTCAAATAAAAAGCGGATTAAAGGTATTCAGGATTTGATTTTGTCTGCAGTGGAAGGATTAAAAGCTGAAAATCTCATAATTGCAGATGAAGATGGAAATCAGATTAATGATTTTGAAGGAATGGCTGAAAGTGACAGAATTGATAATGTCAAAAAGCAGCAGAAATTGATTCGTCAGCTTGAAGTTGAAATCCGTGCAAAAATCTTGAAAGCTCTGCAGAAAACTTTTACAGAAGACAGATGCCGCGATATGGTTGTTGCTGTAGAAATGGATATGTCTCAGAGGCAAAGTCAGTCAACAGAATATAAGCCGATTGTAATAAAAGAAGATAATCCAGATACTCCTTATGATGATTCTGAATTGAGAGATACATTGCCACTTTCGACTCAAACTGTTACAAAAGAATGGCAGGGAACTGGATACAATCCAGAAGGTCCTGCTGGTGTAGAAGGACAGACTCCACCTGTTTATAGTGATATGTCGAATGTTATCGGAAAATCAACTGAAACTGGAACTACAATCAATCATGTTCAAAACAGAACAGATACAACAGAAATTTCTTCACCAAAACCAAATAAAATTTCTGTTTCTGTAAACTTGGATGGAAAATGGAAAAAAGTTAAGGATAACGAAGGTAATTTAATTATTGAAGATGGTTCTATAAAACGTGAATATACTCCTGTTTCTCCAGAAGATATGGCAGAAGCAGAAAAAAGCATAAAAGCAGCTATGGGTTATGATAGAAGCAGAGGTGACCAGGTAGCTGTTACAAATATTGCATACGATAGAGATGATGAATTTTTACAAGAAGATAATGCATATTTTGCCGCTTTACAGAGAAAACGCACTATTTTGATGATTTTGATTGCTATTGCAGTTGTTCTTGTGAGCTTTATTCTCTTTAGAATTATCAGTCGTGAACTTGAACGTCGCCGCCGTGAAAGGGAAGCGAGACTTCTTGCCGAACAGCAGGCTGCAAGAGAAAGGGCTCTTTGGGATGCAAAAGAAGACAGTATGGAAGTTACAATGTCAGTTGAAGAAACAAGGCGAATGGAACTTCAGGAAAATGCAATTGCAATGGCAAAAGAACATCCGGAAGATGTTGCAATGCTCATAAGAACATGGTTGATGGAGGAATAAAATGGCAGACGAAACAGAAGTACCTAAATCGAATCCTAAACCAGTGCCAAAGCCAGGTCAGTTAAAACCTGCTGGTTCATCTGGAAAAAAGAATAATTCAAAAGATTATAAAAGTTTGACAGGACGACAGAAAGCTGCAATCTTCCTCATTTCACTTGGTCCTGATGTTTCTGCTGAGATTATGAAGCATCTGCGTGAAGATGAAGTTGAAACTCTGACTTTTGAAATTGCTCGGCAGGAAAAAGTAAATCCTGATTTTAAAGATGCAGTTCTGGAAGAATTTCAGGAATTGATGAATGCACAGAACTTCATCACAACTGGAGGTATTGATTATGCAAGGGAACTTTTGGAAAAATCACTTGGTTCTCAAAAAGCTATCGATATTATCAACAGGCTTACTTCGAGTCTGCAGGTGCGTCCATTTGATTTCATTCGCCGAACAGACCCTGCTCATCTTTTAAACTTTATTCAGCAAGAATATCCTCAGACAATTGCCTTGATTTTGGCTTATCTTGAACCTGGAAAAGCTGCTGTTATTTTGCAAAATCTTCCAGAAGATATGCAGGCCGAAGTTTCTAAACGACTGGCAACTATGGATCGTACTTCTCCAGATGTTTTGCGTGAAGTTGAACGAGTTTTGGAAAAGAAACTTTCTACTCTTTCTTCTGAAGATTATACAGCTGCCGGTGGTGTTGAAGCTATCGTTGAAATTTTGAACCAAGTAGACCGTTCTTCTGAAAAGGCGATTATCGAATCTCTCGAAGAGGACGACCCGGATTTGGCAGAAGAAATCAAAAAACGAATGTTTGTGTTCGAAGATATTGTTCAGCTCGACGACCGTGCAATTCAGAAAGTTTTGCGCGATGTAGATCAGCCAGAACTTGCAAAAGCTTTGAAATCTGTTGATAGTGATGTTCAGGATAAAATCTTTAGAAATATGTCCAAACGTGCTGCTGCTATGCTCAAAGATGATATGGAATTTATGGGACCAGTACGCTTGAAAGATGTAGAAGAATCACAACAGAAAATCGTATCTATGATTCGTCATCTTGAAGAGATTGGTGAAATTGTCATTGCCCGTTCAGGCGAAGATGAACTTGTTTCATAGTTTTGATTTGTGGAGATAAAAAGTTATGGCAAAAACAGTTTTCCGTCCTGGCGAAGCAAAAGTTGTTGAAGACAAAGTGATGCTTCCTTTATATAAAGATTATTCTCCAGTTGTTGAAGAACCAGAAGTAGTTGAAGAAGTTTATACAGGTCCTACAGCTGATGATTTGCGTCGTGAAGCAGAAGCATTTAAAGTTCAATGGGAAGCTGAAAAAAAGCAGATGTTTGCAAAGGCTCAAGTTCAGGCAGACGAAATTCTAAAAAAAGCGGAAGATGCTGCTTTTGCTGAAGTTAAACGTCAGACAGATGATGCTGCAATTATAAAAGCAGATGCCCAGAAAGAAGCTGAACGGATTATTATGGAAGCTAAAAATCAGGCAGCTTCCATTTTGCAGGATGCAGAATCACAGAAACAGAAAACTGAATCAGAAGCTTTTCAAAAAGGTTTTGATAAAGGCCTTGCAGATGGCTATCAAAAAGGTGAAGATGAAGTAAACAGATTGATTGACCGCATGCATAAAATTCTTGAAGCTGTAATGCAACGTCGTGAAGAAATCTTGCAGGAAACTGAAAGTCAGATTGTTGAATTAGTTATTTTGATGGCTAGAAAAGTTATCAAGATTCTGTCAGAAAATCAGAAAAATGTTGTTATGGCAAATACTCTTGCTGCACTCAAAAAAGTTAAGACACGTGGAAAAGTTACTTTGCGAGTGAATCTTGAAGATGTAAAACTTACTTCTGAGCATATAAAAGAATTTATTGAACATGTAGAAAATATAGAAGATATTTCCATTTTGGAAGATTCGTCGGTAGAAAAAGGCGGTGTTATCGTTGAAACTGACTTTGGTTCAATAGATGCACGCATTTCGAGCCAATTAACAGAACTTGAAAACAAAATTCTTGAAGTTTCTCCACTTAAAAGTATAAAACGTCAGGATTCTTTGACTCAAGCAGAATAATTTACCGCACATTGTATAACGAAGAAAAAAATTCTTTCGCGGAGGACAAAAGTGAAATCATCTTACACTGGCGAATTTAATTTTACAAAATATCTTGAAAAAGTTGCTGATGCTGAAACAATTTTATATACAGGAAGAGTTACGGCTGTTCGCGGACTTGAAATTGAAAGTGAAGGACCGCGTTCTGTTATTGGTGAAATCTGTACAATAAAACTGGAAGATGGTTCTTTTTTGGATGCTGAAGTTGTTGGACTTGAAGGAAAAAAAGTGCGTCTTGCACCATACGGTGATACAAAAGGAATTGAGGTTGGGCTTGAAGTTGTGGGAACTGGCAAAACTTTGATGGTGCCAGTTGGAAATAATCTTTTAGGCAGAATGATAAATGCAAGTGGAAAGCCTTGTGATGATAAAGGAGAAATAGTTCCGCAGACTTATTATCCGGCGGTTCAAAATCCTCCGTCTCCAAATGAACGTCAGGACATTAACAGGCGCATTACAACTGGTGTCCGAGCCATTGATTCAATGCTTACAGTTGGAAAAGGTCAACGTCTTGGTATTTTTGCAGGTTCTGGAGTTGGGAAATCTACCCTTTTGAGTATTATTGCAAGAAATACTGATGCTGATATTAACGTAATCGGTTTGATAGGTGAGCGAGGGCGTGAAGTTTTGGATTTTGTTAGAAGGGATTTGGGCGAAGAAGGAATGAAACGCTCTGTGCTTGTAGTTGCAACTAGTGATGAACCTTCGATTTGCCGTCTTCGTGCCGCTCAAGTTTGCACTGCTGTAGCAGAATATTTTAGGGATCAGGGAAAAGATGTCATGCTGATGATGGATTCTGTTACACGTTTTGCCCATGCTCAGAGGGAAATTGGTCTTGCAAATGGAGAACCACCTGCACAAAAAGGATATCCGCCAAGTGTTTTCGATATGATTCCAAAACTGCTTGAAAGAACTGGAACAAATAAAAAAGGTTCAATTACGGCTTTTTATACGGTTCTTGTCGACGGTGATGATATGAACGAACCGATTACAGATAAAGTCCGCGGTACATTGGACGGTCATATCGTTTTAAATAGAAAACTTGCGCAAGCTTATCATTATCCAGCTATTGATATATTGCAGTCAATTTCACGTCTTTCAAAAAGAGTTAGCGGCGTGCAAACTAGAAAAGCTGTAGGACAGGTTCGTACATGGATGGCAACTTATCAGGATAATGAAACTATGATTACTTCCGGAATTTATGAAAAAGGAAAATCACCTCTGGTGGATGTTGCAATTGATAAACATCAGCTGATTGAAGAATTTCTAATTCAGGAAGAATATGAACCTTCGACAATTGAACAGATGCTTGATAAACTTTCTGCATTGACTGGAATTGAAATTCCAAAAGAAGAATATGTAGAATCTCCATCAATCATGATTCCGACAACAGCACAGATTACTGATGCTCAGGCAAAAATGGCTGAATCTGAAGAGATATGAAAAAGTTTTCATTTGAACTTGAAAAAATTCTTGAATTTAGAAATTTCGAAAAGCAGGAAGCAGAAGCAGAACTTGCAAAAGCACTTTCCAAAGAAAATGAAATTAAACAAAATCTTGAAATGATTGCAAATCAAATGATTGTTTCGAATCAAAGTGTTGATAAATCCAGCAGTTTTGATGATGTGATTGCACAAAGCCGATATAATAATCTTTTAAATTATAAGAAAGAAGAATCACTGAAAGAACTTGCGCAGGCAAATCTTGTAACTGAAGAAAAACGTTCTGTTCTGGCTGAATGTATGAAAAAAACGATTGCACTTGAAAAACTGAAAGAAAAAAGAAAAGAAGAATGGAAAATTGCCTCCGATTATGAAGAAGCAGAGGCAATGGATGAAGCTTCAAATCATTTGAAATTTGAAAAATGAAATCAGATGATTGAAAGAGTGTTTTAATATTTAAATGCACTTCCGCCGATAAATTCACGAATAATCGAACGTTCTGGAACTTCAGTCGGTGCAATAGTAGCAAAGTTTTCAAGGAAAGAAAGGAGTCTGCGGGCTTCACTATATGAATTTTCTGTTGGTTTAACTTGACGAAGAAGTGGCGCTGCATAAACTCGCAAAACAGAAAGCTCATAATCTAAAGCGGTGTTTAAAACTGCATCAGCATTGTTCTGAAATGGGAAAATGTGAAGTGCTTCACCGCGTGTAACACTCGGCCACATATCAATAGTACCGCTTGCAGGTTTACCGCGGAAATTATTATCACGAACAATTCTTCTGATTAAACGATTGTCGCTAGTTGAAATTCTGTTGTGGTCGTCTAAATTAAGCTGAGTCAAAGCAGAAAGATAGATTTTGAATTTCAATTCAGATGGAACTTTTGCTGTAAGTTTATCGTTCAAGCCGTGAATGCCTTCTAAAATTAAAAGTTCATTTTCTTCGAGAGTCATCTTGTTTTTTTCTTCGAAATAACTTGTTCCTGAATGGAAATCGTAACTTGGAATTGTAACTTCTTTTCCTGCAAATAAATCTATGAGATTTTGATTCAAAAGTTCAACGTTTAAAGCTTCAAGACATTCAAAATCTGGTTTACCATTTTCATCAAGCGGAGTTTTGTCGTGTCCAGCGTAATAACAGTCTAAACTGATAATTTTTGGTTTATATCCCATTGCCAGAAGTTCAAGAGCAAGTTTTTTTGCGGAAGTAGTTTTTCCAGAGGAAGAAGGTCCTGCAATCAAAACGACTCGGACTGTTTTCTTTTCAACAATCTGAGAAGCAATTTTGGAAATATTTTTTTGCTGATATGTTTCTGTGATATCGATAAAATCATTGATTTTTCTATTTGCAATCAGTTTATTCAAAGAAGCAACAGAAGTTACATCAACACGACGCCCCCATTCTTTGTATTTTTCGTAGATTTCATAGAGTTTCGGCTGATCCACAAAAGTTTCAAGTCTGTCAGGTTCAGAAGATCGTGGAAAACGAAGCAAAAATCCACCTTTGTATTGAAGTAAATCAAAAAGTTTTAAAACTCCAGTTGAATAAACCAGAGGTGAAACATAAAGGTCAGCAAAAAAATCTCCAAGTGTGTTGATGGCAATGTGTGGAGGGCAGTTGTATTCAAGCTGTTTACGTGTTTCTTTGAGACAAAGTTTATCAAAAATTTGACATGCTTTTTGATAAGAAACATTTGTAGTTTGAATCCGAATGTCTTGTGAAATTAATTTTTCCATTTCTTTTCGCAGGGAATTTATCAGGTCATTGGAAACAGAAGTTTCGCCATCAAAAGTATAATAATATCCGTGACCTAGACTGTGTCCTACAAGAAGACGTTTTTCTGGACAAACGTTATAAGCAGCAGCTGCAAGAATAAAGCAAAGTGAGCGGCGGTAGATTTCGGCTCCATTTTTAGAATTATTCAAAACAGGTTCAATATCACAATCGTAAGTGAGTTTAGAATCAAGAGAACAAATTTCGTTATTTATTTTAATTCCGTATATTTTTTCTTTTTGAGTGTGAAAATTTTCCAAAATAGAATGAACTTGACTTCCTTCATCAACAGAAATTTCTTTTTTTTCATTATTTTCGATAATTGTGATGTTTAGTTTTTTTGCCATTTAAATCTCCAGCAGTTGAAAATCATGGGTAAATCGTCTAAAATTTTTTGTCGCTGAGAACGCGATTTCATATCACTATGGCGATTTTTCTGGAATAATACCCATAAATTCAATTATAAACGTGAAAATCAATTTTGGCAAATTTACTTTTTACTGTAAAACTGACATTTTACTTTTTTTACTGCAAAATCTCAGGATTGAAACAATGACCATTGATAAAATAGTGAAGTCAATTGAATGCAAAACTAAATTGTCACATCAAAATTGTGCGGGAAGTGAATTATTTGAATCTGCCAGCCGATAGAGCAACGGAATTATTTTATAAGCATACAGTCGCCGTACGAAAAAAATCTGTATTTGTTTTTGACAGCGATATTATATGCATTTAAAATATTATCTTTTCCTGCAAATGCACTAACAAGCATGATTAAAGTGCTTTCTGGTGTATGAAAATTTGTGAACATTTGATCGACTACTTGAAAATCATATCCGGGGTACATAAAAATGTTTGTAGAATTAGTGCCGGCTTGAACCCATTGTTCATTTCGACCTGGAATTCCGCCATTTTTTATGATTTTTTGGGCAGCACTTTCGAGAGTTCTTACACTTGTTGTTCCGACTGCTAGAACTGGGCGGCCGTCTTTTTTTGCATTATTTATTTTTTGGGCAGTTTCAGCTGAAATAGTATACCATTCTTCATGCATTTTATGATTTTCAATCTGACTTTCACGAACAGGTAAAAAAGTTCCAAGTCCCACATGAAGCGTTACAAAAGCACGGTCAATTCCACATTCATCAAGACGGGAAAGCATTTCATTTGTAAAATGAAGACCCGCTGTCGGACATGCTGCAGAACCAGTCATATTTGCATAAACATTCTGATATCTTTCACTGTCTTCTTCGGTATCACCACGCTTAATATAAGGAGGAAGAGGAATGTGCCCGTTTTTTTCAAACCAGTTTTCATCAATAGGAAAATCAAATTTTAAAGCACGAAATTCTGTTCCTGCGTTGCCTTCATGTTCCACAATTTGTGCAATAGTTCCATCAGGAAATTTATAATGCATTCCAGGTTTTTGTTTTTTTGCATTTTTGACCATTGTGTTCCAGATTAAACAGTCTTTGTCAATCGTGTTCAAAAACATAAATTCAGTTTCTCGACCTGTAGTTTCTTTGATACCGTAAACTCTTGCACGACGGACGCGGCTGTTGTTAAAAACCATCAAAGTGCCTGGTTGAATCAATTCAGGAAGATTATCCATCATAAAATGTTGAACATCCCCGTTATTTCGTCCCAAAAGCATAAGTTTGTCCTGACCACGCACTCCACTTGGATGCTGTGCAATCAATTCTTCAGGTAAATCAAAATCAAAATCGCTGGTATTCATAAAAAATCCTAATAAAATGAAAAATTAGTTTTTAATTCAAAAATTAAATCTCAAGGCCGAGAGTATTGTCATCATTATGACAAGAAACATTCTTTAATCCCAAATGTCTGTACGCTTTATCGGTGACAGTGCGTCCCCTAGGAGTCCTTTGTAAAAGACCACATTGAATCAAATATGGTTCGTAATAATCTTCGAGAGTGTCCATACTTTCACCAATACTGATTGCAAGAGTTTCAGCACCAACAGGTCCGCCTCCAAAATTATTGATTATAGAAAGCAGAATCTCGCGGTCATATTTTTCAAGCCCAATTTCATCAATTTCAAGACGCTGTAATCCCGCCTGAACAATTTTTTTTGTGATTATTCCATCGCCACCAATCTGTGCAAAATCCCGCATTCGACGCAAAACTCTGTTTGCAACACGAGGAGTTCCTCGACAACATTGCGCCAAAAGCATAGCAGCATCTTCTTGAATTTCTACCTGCAGAATGTGTGCAGAACGTTTAATGATAGAAGCAAGTTCTTTTTGCGTGTAAAACTCAAATCTTGGGATAAATCCAAATCTTGAACGCAAAGGAGATGATACACTTCCGGCTTTTGTTGTTGCACCAATCAACGTAAAAGGAGGAATAGGGATGCGCACAGTTCGTGCAGCAGCTCCCTGTCCGATAATCCAATCCAGCTCAAAATCTTCCATAGCAATATAAAGCATTTCTTCAATAGCGGGCTTAAGTCTGTGAATTTCATCAATAAAAAAAACAGTTCGTTCGCTGATTGTGCTTAAAATTCCAGCTAAATCTTTTGGTTTTTCCAATGCAGGCGCACTAGTTACTTTAAAATCAACCCCGAGTTCATAAGCAGTAATTTGAGCAAGAGTAGTTTTACCAAGACCAGGAGGTCCAATCAAAAGTAAATGGTCAAGAGGTTCTTGTCTTGCTTTTGCAGCCTGAATAAAAGTTTTTAAATTTCTCTTTATGTTTTCCTGACCCAAAAAATCGTTTAAAAGTTTTGGACGCAGATTATTATCCTGATCATCAAAAGAATTTTTTAAATCAGCACGAACAATAGCGCTGAAATCTTCGTTGTCTGTTTTTTCCATTATGATAATCCCACAATTGCACGTCTAAAAATGATGTCTTCTTTTTCTTTTTGAGATTTTTCTGAAAATCCAGGAGAAGACTGTAATTCCTCCAGCAACTGAGAAACTTTTTGTTCAACAATTTTTTTATCATAGCCCATAGCTGCAAGAGAATTGATTACATCAGAAAAACCATTGGAAAAACCAGAAGTTTTATTACCATCGCTTTCAGAAATTTTTATTTTTCCTTTTAAAGCAAGCATCATTTTGCCGGCAGTTTTTTTACCGATACCAGGAATTTTTTCAAGCATTTCCAAATCGCCTTTTTCCAAAACTTCCATAAGTCTTGAACTTGAAACAGAACTCATAATTTTTAAAGCACCTTTTGGTCCCACACCATCAACTTTGAGTAAATCAAGAAAAACAGAACGTTCCTGAACAGAAGCAAAACCGTAAAGACTCATTAAAACATCAGTGTGCAAAAGCCATGTATAAATTTTTGCTTCAGAGCCAACAGAACCAATCATTTCAAGATTGCTGTCAGGAACATTAATTTCCCATTCAATTCCGTTATTTTCAAGATAAAGAAGTTTCGGATTTTTTGCCGACACGATTCCTGTAATCGAATTAAACATAAAATTATAATACCTCAAAATTTATTTTTTATAAAGAGAATTTAGAATAATGTGCCAAAATTTATCCTTCCTTAAAATTGCACACCGCAGAAAGTTTCAACTTTCGAGGATTGCAATTGCGTTCGCGACTTCGCGAACATTTTAATAACAGAGTTTCGCCAGAAACTCTAAGTTAAATCAAATGGCGCCATTTCAGGAGTTATAATCAAAAGTTGTGGATTGGCTAAAATAGCCTAAGATAGAAAAAGAG
>SAMEA3663026__coassemble_295_pt1 | contig 43044 bp, 32 predicted proteins | sample SAMEA3663026__metabat2_high_PE_017 | metagenome-assembled genome bin SAMEA3663026 (sample SAMEA3663026) | pig gut metagenome | biome: pig gut; feature: pig-associated habitat; material: faeces | place: France | collected 2012
GTTGTGGTGGAGGATTTTGGGCTGGAGTAAGGAATTTCTTTAGTGGAGGAAAGAACTCTTCAGGAAATTCAGGCAGTGCTAGAGGAAGTAGTTCTGCAAGCAGAGGTTCATCAGGGTATTCAAGCGGAACTTCGTCAACTAGTGCAAGTAGCGTTACTTCAAGTAGCAATGGAGGTTGTGGAGGGAATAAAATAAAAATGGGAAATGTATACAGTCAGACGTACATAAAGAATAATCTTCCAAAACAATTTCAACAGGTGGCACTTGAAGCTCTTGCGAAAGAGGAAGCAGCCGGGATATATGGTCCTCCAACAGACAGTAAACGTATTACAGAAGTTATTGGTTCCAAAACATCATTACAAGATGCACATACAGGAGTTGATATTGGAGGATTAACTAGAGGCAAGAAAGGAGATCCTATTTATGCTGTAGCAGATGGAGTTATTACACGTTCAGGACTTACTAATTCAAAAAGTTCTAGAGTAGAGCAAACTCTTCCGGGTACAAAAGATACTGCTGTTTATCAACATGCAGTGTTTGTTGTAGAGGCTGGAGATACAGTAAAAAGAGGACAGATTATTGGTTATATGAGCGATATAGGTACTAAAGATAATGTTCATTTACATTATGAAATAAGAAAAGATGCTATTTATGCTGGGGGAGATAATGATATACCGATAGAGAATCCTTTGAAGCATATGCCTTCAACTTATTATGTCGAACATAATTAAGAATTTAATGTGTCTAATATAAGACTTTAGAAAAAAATGTGCTAAAAGTTTTTATATAGGTATTTTTTTCGGGTTTAATAATTGTAAGCCCGAAAAAATAAAAGTTTTATAATGAATAGGAAAAGGAGAAATTCAATGAAACCTAGAATAGTAATATTAGCTTTGTTTTCGATACTTTTATTATCATGCTCAAAAAAAAGTGAAGTTGAAAGTACTGAAGTTGTGTATAGTGAAGACGTAAATAAATCTTTGGAAAAATATCGGAATAGTAATGGTGAAATTTCATTTTCTACTGCGCCGAAAGAAGTTGAAGTACAGATAGAACAAAAGGAAATAGAGCCAGTAATTCATGTTAATAAAAATTTTGATGATTCTATATATGATGATGAAGTAATTAAAAACTTTTGTCTGATAAATTCAAACAATGTTAATTTCTGTCTTTATCATAACATCAGGAAAATTAAAGAATTTGATGAGTCGAAACAAGATAAAGCAGAATATTTCTCTGCGAATAATCCTTTTTATATTTATAATGATCAAGACCTATTTGTTACCTGGGTATATGAAAATGGACTAATTATAGAATTAATAACAGAATCAAGTGAATGGGCAACTAAAAGAGGTGTTAGGGTAGGAGATCCAATCACTAAAGTAAAAGAAGTATATGGAGCAGATTCAAATATTCTTGTTTATAATTATGAAACAGAAACTTTTATGAAAGAGTCAAGAATAGAAAATGCAATGTTTGGTTTATATATCTCAGATGAAGGTTGTTCATTGAATGGTTCGAACATGATTGATGAAGAAAATATGTGCATATTATTTTACGCAGAAAATGGATTGATTTCAAAAATAAAAATAACTTGTGGAAATTAAAAAATTCAACGAAATAAACTGCAATCGGTGTTTTTTTATCAGTTGAAAAGATTGTGGATGGAATGGAAATAATAATTCTGGTTGAAATGCAAAACTTTTAGTGTATTAATTGTATAATGTGAGAAACAAAAATTATATGAGGAGTGATTATGAAAAAAATAATGTTCTTTTTTATGAGTTTTATTTTTTGCTATTTATATGCAGAGAGCAATAATTTTATTTTGCGTCTTTATTATCCATATGGTAAAGATATTCGTTATACAGAAGAATTTAATTTCTATGATGATGGTCTTGTAAAGCAGATAATTCATTATGATTTGGGAGATGAAGTTGATTATTATAATTGGGAAAATGTCAGAAAAAATTTAAAAATTCTAAGAAAATTTTATATTGATAGAAAAGAAGATAATATCAATATAATTAAGGAAGAAAATGGAACAAAGAAAGTGATATCTTCATTTAAAAGAATAGAAAAGAACTCTTGGAATTTTTATTATAGAAGTGACGCAAATGATTATTTTACAGTTGTGATAGATGCCCCAACAATAAAAATATCTCCAAACTATGTTTCTATTGGTGGTGAAATATCGCATTTAGTTGATAATAAATTAATTAAAATTGCTCAATCGAATAAAAATGGAATTGAAGAGTATACATTAGAATATGATGGAAAAAAAGAATACAAACTCAAGACAAATGATCCTTATGGTGAAGATTGTTCAACTATAATATTTATTTCTGATTATATTGAATTTGAAAAAGAAGCTGCTGTTTTGAACTTTTATATTCAGAATTTTCCACCTCATGTTTTCTTTACAAGTCCAACTATTCCAAAAGATAAGTCAACGAATAGTTCTACAGCTAATAAAAAATCATCACCTGAGAATTTTGGTTATGATTATTATACTTTAGGAAAACAAAAACATTTATGTTTAAAAAGTGAGAATTTAGCTCTTCTATATACTGAAGATGATTCTTTACCAAAAATATCTGAGTTGCCAGTTAACTGTGAGATTATTCCAATTACAAATCTAAATGCAAGTTCAACTTTGAAAGAAGGAAATATTGAATATACAGTAGATAATATTTCATCTTTGGCTTTACATAAACCTTGGGTTGAAGGGGTAAAAGGAAATGGTGTTGATGAATATTTTCAATTCAATAAATCTGATGCTTCAGGTTTTTACATGTTAAACGGTTTTGTTTCATTTTCAAGACCTGATTTATTTGAAAAAAACAATAGAGTTGAAAAAGTATCAATAAGTGGACTTTCTTCAAAAAAGACTGTCGATGTTGTATTGAATGATACTGCAAAACCCCAATATATTGATTTATCAGAGTTTAAAGATGATGAAATAATCAGAATTACCATAAAAAGTGCTTACAACGGAAGTAAATACAATGATACTTGTGTTTCGGGGATAATGCTTGTTAAGTTCTAAAGAAAAAAATTATATAAAATTATTTGACCAAAAAAAAACAATATGAATTATACTTTGCTTTTTGAAAGAGATGATGTACATAAATTATTATGTAAAAAAAATTGATTGATTTCAAAAATTATGAATACTAGCGGAAATTAGTAATAGCGAATAGCTAAGTCATGGGAAAGAATTTATTTTCTTCAAATCTAAGTTTTAAAATGTTTAAAATGTAATTTTTTAGACATAAACAGTTGTTTATAAAAAAGAAATAATCTAGCTAGATTAAGTTTAGGATTTGTTATTTTCTGCAGAAATAATAAAAATTATTTGTGATTTGAGGAAAAAAATTAAAAAAATTATTAAAAATCGGAGGTAAAAAATGGGATTTTTTACAAAGAAACAAGTAAAATTAAGTGCAATTGCGTTTAACTTGAATGATTTTGAAGAGTTAAATTACAATCAGTTGGTTGAAGTAAATGGTGGTTGTGGTGGAGGATTTTGGGCTGGAGTAAGGAATTTCTTTAGTGGAGGAAAGAATTCTTCAGGAAATTCAGGCAGTGCTAGTGGAAGTAGTTCTGCAAGCAGAGGTTCATCAAGTTATTCAGGCTATAGTTCGTCAGGAAGCACAACTTCAAGCAGTTACGGAGGATGTGGAGGAAGCAATTCAAGAACTAGAAACAATGGGGAAACCTTAAATGGAACAACTAAGGGGTTTATTGATAAAATGACTGGGCTTGCTGGTGGATATTATGTGTATGGGGGAAATGATCCAAATATAGATGGAGGACTTGATTGTTCAGGATCAGTATTATATGGTTTAAATCAAGAAGGCAATAATATTCCTGATCAGACTGCAAATGATATAATGAATAATAAAAATATTGCAACTCCAATTGATGCATCTGATGTTCAACCAGGTGATTTAAGATTTTTAGTGGATGGAAATGGTAATGCCTATCATGTCCAAGTAATTATTGGGGAAGACGGGTCTCGTTTTAATGCAACAGGTGGACCTGAAAATGATATTAATAATCCAGGAACATTAGATATTTTAATGACTAAACTTCCTCAATCTGGTGTCTATAGGAGACCTAATTTTGCGAATTAAAAGAAATATTTTATTTTTTATTATTACTCTGTTTATTTTTCCATTATTTTGTAATGAAAATAATACTGATATATTTCTTGAGAATTATTTCAACGGAAGGGAATATAATATTAAAACATTCCAATTTCAGAACAGAACATTAATCTTTAGTTTCTATTCTAAAGATTCTAATGATGTCATTCAAAAAGCAATTTTTTTTGAAGAGAAAGATGAATCGATAAAACCTTTGTTTTATGTTATGGATAATAAAATATTTAATAGTAGAAAACGATTGATCTCACCTATAATCAAGACACAAAAGTTTTATGGTTGGAAAGTAACCCCGATGTTCACGGAAAACTCAATTTCTATATATACATTATTTTATACAGATGATGGCTTTCATGTAACCGAAGGGGTTACCCTTGTTTACATGGATGGTGTTTTTGAAAAATTTGTTCCTATAGGCGCAGAATATTAATAGTCGATATTATTAAGTTCTAAACCTTTTGTATACTGAGTTTTACTTCTAATTCTTTATCTTGCTTAATTACTAAATAATATTAGAATAAAACTCAGTATCTTATACATTAAATTATTATGTTAAAAGTAATAGAGGGTTTACAACACGATGAATCAGATTGTGGTATCTCTTGCATTGCATTTTTAGTACATTATTTATGAAAGTAAATATAATGATATTTGTGTTTCGAGGATAATGCTTGTTAAATCCTAAAGAAAAATAATTATACAAAATAATTTGACCAAAAAACACAATATGAATTATACTATGCTTTTTGAAAGAGATGATGTACATAAATTATTATGTAAAATATTGATTGATTTCAAAAATTATGAATACTAGCGGAAATTAGTAATAGCGAATAGCTAAGTCATGGGAAAGAATTTATTTTCTTCAAATCTAAGTTTTAAAATGTTTAAAATGTAATTTTTTAGACATAAACAGTTGTTTATAAAAAAGAAATAATCTAGCTAGATTAAGTTTAGGATTTGTTATTTTCTGCAGAAATAAAAAAAATATTTGTGATTTGAGGAAAAAAATTAAAAAAATTATTAAAAATCAGAGGTAAAAATGGGATTTTTTACAAAAAAACAAGTACAATTAAGTTCAGTTGTATTTAATTTTAATGATTTTGAAGAATTAAATTACAACCAGTTAGTAGAAGTTAATGGTGGTTGTGGTGGAGGGTTTTGGGCTGGAGTAAGAAATTTCTTTAGTGGAGGAAAGAATTCTTCAGGAAATTCAGGCAGTGCTAGTGGAAGTAGTTCTGCAAGCAGAGGTTCATCAAGTTATTCAGGGGGAACTTCGTCGGGTAGTGCAAGCAGCATTACCTCAAGTAACAATGGCGGCTGCGGAGGAGGAGTTATTTTATCTAAGAATAATCAAGAAAAAATAAAAACTTTGCATCCAGAAATAAGAAATGCAACAAGTTCTATGCTTACAAATTTAAAAAAAGATAATGTTAATGTAGAAATCTCTTTGGCAACTAGAACTTATGAAGAACAAGATAGATTGTATTCCAAGGGGCGTAATGAAAAAGGCGAAATAATTGATGAATTAAAAGTGGTAACATATGCAAAAGGAGGACAAAGTTATCACAATTTTGGGTTAGCTTTTGATGTAGAAGTTTATAATGAAAACGGTACTAAAAATTGGAATAAACAATCTGAGGCTTGGCAAAAAGTAATCAATGAAGGAAAAAAACAAGGGTTTGTTGCTGGTGCTGAATGGAATGATTTTCCTGATTTACCGCATTTTGAAAATTCTTTTGGAAATACTCAAAGTGCTCTTCGATACAACATTCAAAATAATAAAATGAAGGATGGATATGTAAATGTTAAATAAAGGAAAGTTATTTTTTATTTTACTTTTATTAATGATTTCAAGTTTGTTTTCAAAAGAAATTGATGAAAACATTAATTATGATTTATATAATAAATACACTTTTGATTTAGCAGATTATATGCCCCGTGCTAATGGTGTTGCAATTATCTATAAAAATAAAGTTGAAACTGATAGAGATATTGTAAAAGTTTATTATTATTCGAGTATGTATAAGATTCAATATTATATTAATATAAATAATGAATATATAGAAGGATATTGCGAAAAAGTAGAATATGTTGAACCATATACAGTAGAAGGATCAAAAATAATAAAAATTGAAGAGTTTTCTGGTAAGATACATAAAATATCAGGTTTATCAGGATTAACAGAAAAGACTTTAGATTTAATATATTTATTATTGGTAAATTTGAAGCAATAAAATGATTTTTAAAATATAAGAAGAAGCTACTGTTAAATAAAGGTACCTTAAAATCAAAAACTTGAAGAAAGTATCAACTTTCGAAAGTTTTTGATTCGTCCTCGCCAAGCGGACAGTTAAATAAAAGAGTTTCGTTAGAAACTCCAAGTTTATTCAAATGGCGCAATTTTAGCCATTTGAATAATACGTAGATTTTTCTGCAATAATTAAATTTTAGGAGTGTGTATTATGAAAAAAATTAAGTTTTTGTTTGTTCTTTTATTTATTGTGAATGTAGTTCCATTTTTGTCAGCACGTGATTTCGAATCTGATTGTATTTCGTTTTTTAAGGAACTGGGATTGTTAAGTAATGAATCAAAATCAGTTAATGGTAATAAAATGAATGTTTCCTACTATTTTTATAAAGAATCAAAAGAAATCTTTACTGAAAGAACTATAGTCGCAATCGACACAACATTGTTTCCAAATCCACAAAATATTACTTATAAAGATATTCTACAGTCTTTTAAGGATTGTAAAAATATTTTTTTATTTACGGATGATGAGTATTTAAAATTCTCTTGGCAAGAAGGAAAGAGATTTAAAGTTTCTATTATGTATTCACAAGGTCTTAGAAGACAGATGTATGCTTCTGGCGTTTATGTATTCCGAGTTTTTGATGATAATATGGTTTATACTGTCAGGATATCTGACTGTAAAGATATTCAAGACCGTGATTCAGAATATGATAAACTTGATAATTTATTAGTGTTTAAAGAAGGACGAAAACAGAATCTTCAACAAGGAATTGAAGGTAATCAGGGATATTATTTTAAATCTAGACAAGCAGCAGATGATTTTTATAATTTGATGAAGAAAAAAGATATAACACTTCCAAAATCTGCATTGAATTTTCAAGAAATAAAAGAAAGTGTAGAAAACTTTATTTTGAATTATCGATAATAAAAAAATTAATTATCTTGTATAATCAAGCGTGATGGAAAGGAATCCTTTCAAGCGTTTGATTATACAAAACAACATACAATAGTTACACATCGCAACAAAAAAAATATAAAATTCTCGCAACAATCTAACAATCGTCAATTTTTTGAAAAACTAGTCGCATTAAAGTATTCTCAAAGTATTTGGGATAAAGTTTTTTATTCAAGTGATTAAAATGATTTCATTTGAATAATTAATTTTATTGTTTATAAATCTACTGGATAAATTTCCAAGTTTAAATTGTGGCAAGGATAGTAGCCCCTGCGAAGCAGTCCACTGGACTGAGCGAAGCGAGGGAAGCGGATGAGCGTGAGCGAAGGGCGAATAGCCTGTTTTTGGTTGTTTTGCTTCCTAGTTCCTGAGTGAAATTCCAAAAAATTGAAGGAAATTGAAGGAAGAAAAACAACCAAAAGCCACCCAAATTTAATAAAAAAACTAGAATTTTATCTTATAAAAAGCGGTTTTTATTATGGGAAAGATTAAAAATATTATTCAACATGACGAATCTGATTGTGGTATAGCTTGCATCTCATTCGTCTTGCATTATTATGGAAAAGATGTTTCTATACGAAAAATACGCGAAGTTGCTGGTACTGATAAAATTGGTACAAGTGGACTTGGAGTTATAAAGGCATCTGAAAAGTTTGGACTTTCTTGTAAAGGAATTATGGTTAATGAAAAAGAAAAAATTGTTTCTTTTCCAATGCCAGCAATTCTTCACTTGAAGTGGGATGGTCATGAACATTATGTGGCTGTCTATAAAATCAAAAAGAATGTGGCATACATAAATGATCCTACAATCGGTTTAACGACGGAACCTCTTGATTCTTTACTGGCAAAATGGTCTGGCATCACTTTTATTTTATTTCCAACAAGCAAATTTGAAAAAGGTTCTGATAAAGAAGGTTTTTTTTCCAGATTTCTCGTTTTATTAAAACCATATAAAAAATATATAATAGAAACTTTCGTAGCAAGCATTTTTTTATCATTATTTGGAATTTTTATGTCGTTTTATTTTAGATTTTTGATAGATGAAGTTCTTTATTCACAGATAAAATCAACTTTGAATCTGAGTTCTTTTTGCTATTTGATTATAATCGTTTTTCAAGTTTTATTAAATTTTTGTAGAAATCAATTATTATCATACATGGGGTCAAAAATAGATGTATGTCTGGTGTCTGATTTCTATCTGCATCTTTTAAAACTTCCGTTGGGTTTCTTTCAGAAAAGAAAAACAGGAGAAATCCTTTCACGAATAAATGATGCAAATACAATCAGAAATGCAATATCATCAACTTTATTATCGATTGCGATTGATGCTGTAATGATTGTAATTGGTGCATTCTTTTTAGTAAAAACGGGTTCCATTTTGCTTCCAATATCAGTAATTCCTGTGCTTTTCTCTGCTATTGTGGTTTATATTTTGAAAAAGCCATTTAAAAAAATGATAAAGGATTTGGCAGGAATTGAAGCTGAAAAAAATGCTTCTATGTATGAAACTATAAATGGAATAGCTACTGTAAAAGGACTTGCAACAGAAGATAAAGCATTTTCCCGCACAGAAGACAGAATTGTTGAAGCTGCCCAAAAAAATTTAAAATTGCAGAAACTTGGTAATTTGCAAAATGGAATTCAAACTTTTATTTCTTCCTGCGGAACTTTGGCGGTTTATTGGGTGGGTAGTTTTTTGATATTTCAGAACAAAATCACTCTTGGACAATTAATTTCTTTTACTACATTATCGGGATATTTTTTAGGACCATTAAGTCGTCTTTTAACGATGCAATCTTATTGGCAGGAAGTATTCGTTTCTGCAGAAAGACTTTCTGATGTGCTGGACATATCTGAAGAAGGGGAAAATCAGAATAATACTATTGATGTGGAAAATCTAACTGGGGATATAGAATTTAATAATGTTTGTTTTTCTTATGGTACAAGAGGAAGAGCAATAAATAATGTATCAATAAAAATTCCTGCTGGAAAAAAAGTTGCTTTTGTTGGAATGTCAGGTTCCGGAAAATCAACACTTTTGAAACTTTTAATGAAATTTTATGATTATGAGGAAGGTGGCATTTTTATCAATAATAAAGAAATCACTGAATATTCAAATGATTCTTATCGGAGCAGAATTGGATATGTGCCACAGGAAAGTCTGTTATTCAGTGGAACAATTGCAGAAAATATTTCATGGGGAAGTTTTGGTGCAAGTGCTGAGCAGATTGTACAGGCTGCAAAAGATTCTCAGGCATATGATTTTATAGATTCTCTTCCTGATAAATTTTATACGGTTGTGGGAGAGCAGGGAGCAACTTTATCTGGTGGAGAACGACAGAGAATCGCTTTGGCACGAATTTTGATGCGAAATCCTGACATTATAATTCTTGATGAAGCAACTGCCAGTCTTGATAGTATTTCAGAACAGAAAATTATGGAAACAGTTTATAGTAAAATTCACGATAAAACTGTAATTATGGTAGCACACCGACTTTCAACTATTCGAAATTGTGATTGTATATTTGTTTTTGAACATGGAAAACTTGTAGAACAGGGAAATCATGATGAATTATTAAAAAAACAGGGAAAATATTCACAATTATTGTGGAGGATTCAAAATGAAAAAAGTGATTGTATTGAAACATCAAGATGAAATGAAGTATTCTAGAGAGTTTTTTCAAATGGAAATTCCAAGAGAGTTATCACAAACTATTTATGTTATTGTTTCGGTCTGTCTTATAACAATTTTTGTGGTTTTATTTGGAAGAATTGATGAAGTTATCAAGACTCAGGGATATGTTCGTACGAAAGAAAATGTATCATCTGTAAAAAATGTTATTGCAGGGAAGATTGTTGAATTAAATTATAAACCAGGGGAAAAAGTTTCAAAAGGCGATATTTTATATAAAGTTGATGCAGAATCATACGAAGCTCAACGAAATATGTTCATAAAAGCAAAGGAAGATTTAGATATAAAAATTTTAGGATTACAATCTCTGCAAAAGTCATATTTGAATGACAATAATCTGTGTGATGTTTCAGATTCATTATCATACAGTCGTTTTGAAGCATATCAAAAAAATAAAGAAGTTTTAGAAATAAAAGCTGCTATTTCAGAAAAAGAATTTTCATTCGAAAATCAAAAACCAGACAGTATAAAAAATCCTTATGAAGTGAATATGAAATTTCAGGCTTTCAATTTATCTTTAGCAGATTTGGAAAGTTTCAAAAAGAATTTTATTTCGACTATAAATTCGGAATTAAATGACAAGATGAAAGAGATTTACGATATTCAACAGAATATTATAAAACTGGATAATCAGTATTTATTTTTGGAAGTGAAGGCACCAATGGATGGTTATGTTCAGGAATTAGCATCACTAAATGTCGGTGATTATATTGAATCAAATTCTCAGGTTTTGAACATTGTTCCAAATGATAATGAAAATTTCCGTGTTGAAATTCAAATTTCTCCAAAAGATATGGGAAAAATTACTGAAGGCAAAAAGGTAAAATACAGATTATCAGCATTCCCTTTTTATGAATATCAGGGAGCAGATGGAATTATTACTTCAATTGATCCTGATATCCGTAACTCCTCGGATGGAAAAAATGTTTTTTATTCTGTTTATGCTGATATTAATCGGACATTTTTTTCAAACAGACGTGGAGAAACATTTCCAATAAGAGCGGGGTTGGAAACTGATGTAAGAATTGTTTTAGATAGAAAACCAATTATTTTCTATCTTTTAAAAAAACTAGATTTCATTAATTAAGAGTGTTTTATATGATAAAAAAGTATATTAATAAACAACATTTTCTCCACCAGGTTATCAAGAAAATTGGAATTATCATAATTCAATTATTTTTGCCTAATATGATTTTGTGTGCACATTCTTTGATAGAATTGGCTGAAAAGGCATTGGAAAATAACTCTGATATTTTTTCAGCAAACAATTCATATCATACGGCAATTATTTCAACTAAAACCATGAATGGAGCATTTTCACCTCAGTTGACCTTTTCATCATCAACTCAGATTCCTAAAGATTATTCATGGAAAAGTTGTCCAGATTATTTGTCTTCTTCAATTTCTTATACTCAGCCATTACCGGGTGGATCTTCGATAAGTATTTCTGGTGGTGCAAGTGTTAATACAGAAATACTATTTGAAGAATTACATCTGTCTCAAAATCCAAATTTGAGTATTTCTTTACAGCAGAGTCTCATGCCCCATTGGATTCAGGGAAAATTTACAGATCCAAATATAGAAAATGTTCATCAACAAAAACAATATTACTATAATGAATTGTTGAATACGAAAAAATCAATAATAATTAATGTTGTTCAGAACTTTGTAAATATATTGATTTATAAAAAGCAGATTCAGATTTCGCAGAATTCAATAAGTTTGCTGGATGAACAGATTGAGGCTGCAGAACAGTTAAAATCTTCAGGAGCGACAAGTCAGTCAAAAATAACGGAACTTTTGAATTCAAAATGGTTTTCTCAACAGGATTTGCTTAATATTCAGACAAGTTTAGAAAGTTCAATTCATAATCTGGAGATTTTATGTAATTGCGAAATTGATATTTCTGATATAAATCATATTGATTCTTTTTCTCAGTTTACTGATGATATTTTTGATTTGTTAAAAGATGCAACCGATGGAATTTCTAATCCAGAAGAAAAGAATTTCCAGTTACAACTTGAGATGCTTAAAAATAAAATGATAATAAACAAACAGACATTTGCTCCTGAGATTTCAGTTTCAGTGAAACCTTCATGGTCTTTGGGAATAAAGAAAAAGGATGAATGGAAAGATGCATGGACTGGGATTACCGAACCTTCAAATTGGTCTGCAACTGTGGGAATCAATCTGTCACCTTTTATTTCGGCTTCTCGTATGCAGAATAAAAAACAATATGAACTTGATTATAAATCTATTATGAAATCTTACGAAGCGTATTTGTTAAAAAAAACATTTATCAAGAAACAATATAAAAACTTAACTGAACAATACAAAAAGCAATTGGAAGAAATTACAAAAATTTCTGAATCTCAAAAAAAAGAACTTTTGGATGTAAAAAAACAATATGAATCAGGAGATGTTTCAAAAATCGATTATGATTCCGTAAAAATAAGAACAGATAATTGTAATCTAAATTTTCAGATAAATGAATTATATCTCTGGTTATATGATTTTTTGCAGAAAACAGAATTATAACTGTCTGTTTAGGGAAAATGAATTGTTCTTTACAATTATAAACTTTCGATGGTTGATACTTTCTTCAACTTTATGATTTGTCCTTGCCAAGCGGACAGTAATTGGAAGTGTTGGAAAAATCGAATATTTGATTGGAAAATATTTTTCAAGCAGGGAACTGAATATCGGTTCTGAGGAAAAATTAAAAAAAATGATCTTGGCAAAATGATTCTGCTTGATTATATCATTGCAAATACGGACAGGTATTATACTAATTTTTCCTTCTTGAGAAATTCAAATACTCTTGAATGGCTCGGACTTGCACCGATTTTTGATACCGGAATTTCAATGTTTAATAAAATCTCGACAGAAGAATTAAAATCAGCATATTTTACAGATTCCAAAAATATCAAGGCAAAGCCTTTTTATACAAAACAGTTGAAGCAGCTGGAAAAGTTTTCTTCGATTATTGCACTGCAGAATATTAACTTTTCTTCCCTTGAAAATATTCCTGATTACTATTCAGAACTGCTTTCCGTAAATAAGAGAATCTCTAAAAAACGCAGGGATATTTTGGTATTTCAGCTTGGAAGAAGAATCGAACATGCACAGTCTGTCGTTTACAGGAAAAATGACATTATAAAAGAGTTTCTTGGTGCCATTTTCAAAGATGATTCTTCCAAAAACAATCTTGAAAAGATTTCTTCAGCTTTTGCGCAGGTTTCATCAAAAGATGATAATTATAAGAGGATATTGAACAATTATCTGAGGGGATTAAAACTTGCTTATGAGAAAGATATGGAAAAGCTGATATTGAAAGATATGGACTATTTCTTCAAGAATAATAAAGGAATTGAAATTAAAACAAGAGTATAAACCATGCACAAAGGAAATTGTAGCTTTATTTCGTGAAATTGATAAGTTTTATTATAAAAGAAAAGATTATTCTTCTGATAATAATATAAGTTTTAACAGGTTAATTTTCGGGGGTTGACAATCTGACTATAAAATAGTAAATTTAAATTGGTTCAGATGCCCTTCAAGTGTCTGTCGCAAAACCCCGCCAGAGGAGGAATCCAGCAACGGTATGCGGCAAGAGCTGTGCTTGGGATTATCTGAGCCATTTTTTTTGTTCAATATTTTTATTATTTTGTTATACCGCATTTCCCAATTTATGTTGTATAATAAAAATATGAAAGTACTTTTTAACGAAAATTGGGAATTTTCAGAAATTCCTATAAAAAATGAATTAATGTATAAGGATGGAAAACCTGTCCTTTTTAATCCTGATGATTTTTTGGAAGTCTCTTCAAAGTGTGATTATGAAAATGTAAACCTTCCGCATGACTGGATGATTTATCACACCAAAGATTTGTACAAAAACAGTGTCGGTTGTTACAAAAAACGCTTTATAATAGAAGAAAATGACAAAATCAACTCATTGACTCATTTTTCACTCTATTTTGAAGGCGTTTACATGAACTGCGGGATTTGGGTGAATGGTCAGAAAGCTGGTGAATGGAAATATGGCTATGCCACTTTTGAAGTTGATATTTCAGATTTTGTTCATTCTGGCGAAAATGAAATTCTGTTGATTGCAGTTTATCAATCACCGAACACAAGATGGTATTCTGGTGCAGGAATTTTCCGTGATGTTTATTTGATTCAAACTCAAAATAATTTTCTTGTTTCCAATGGAACTTATTTTGTAGCTCGCCCTGTTTGTGAAAATGAATTAGACGGAAAGTGGACTGTTCAGTTTCAAACTGAGATTGCAGGCGGTAAATTATCAGACGAAAAAATTGATTTTCAAAAGGAAAATTACAAAATTGTTCACACGATTTTTGATAAAGACGGAACTGTTTTTGCAACAACACAGGATAATTCTATTTCAAAAATCGATGATAAAGAAACTGAATATCTGCATGAAAATATTCCTTCTATCAAAAATTTCGCATTATATAAATCTGATTTGAAAATCACAATCGAAAAACCAAAGATTTGGTCACTCGAAAATCCTGCCTTTTATGTTGTAAAAACGGAACTTATCGATGGAAACGATATTGTGATTGACAGTGTTGAACAGAATTTTGGTTTCAAAACATTTTCTTTTGATAAAGATAAAGGATTTTTCCTAAACGGTAAGCATACAAAAATTTTCGGAGCATGTCAGCATCATGATTTGGGTGCACTTGGTTCTGCTTTTGATAAAAATGCTCTTCGCCGCCAGTTTCAAAAACTCTTGGAAATGGGAGTAAACTCTATCCGCTGTTCTCACAATCCTCCTCCAAAAGCATGGATGGATTTAGCCGATGAAATGGGAATTTTGATTGATGATGAAGCTTTTGATATGTGGGAAAAACCAAAAACTTCGTTCGATTATGGAAACTATTTTAATGACTGGTGTGAAAAAGATACTGCTAGCTGGGTTAGAAAAGATAGAAATCATCCTTCTTTGATAATGTGGTCAATTGGAAACGAAATTTACGATACGCACATGGGAAACGGTTTTGAAATCACAAAAAAACTGTACAAAATCGTGGAACGTCATGATCCTTGCAAGAACGGTCTGATTACGATCGCTTCAAACTACATGATGACTGACGGTGCGCAAAAATGTGGAACTGAAATTGATGTAGTCGGATACAATTATCTTGAACGCCTTTATGATGAACATCACAAAAAATATCCTCAGTGGAAAATTTATGGTTCTGAAACTGGTTCTACAGTTCAGTCGCGTGGAATTTATCACTTTCCAGAAAGTTTGAAACTTGTTACATTTAATGACGGTCAGTGTTCAACTTTGGGCAACTGTACGGCTCCGTGGGGTGCTACAAATACTCAAACTTTGATTACTCAGGATAGAGATTGTGAGTTCAGTGCAGGTCAATACATTTGGACTGGCTGGGATTACATTGGCGAACCGACACCGTATCATTCAAAATCATCATTTTTTGGTCAGATTGATACAGCTGGTTTCCCAAAAGACACTTATTATCTTTATAAATCAGAATGGGGTTACAAAAAGACAGCTCCTTTTGTCCATCTTCTTCCTTATTGGGATTGGAATGAAGGTCAGATGATTGATGTGAAGGCTTATACAAACGCTGAAGCTGTTGAACTTTTCTTCAATGGAAAATCACTGGGCAGGCAGGCAATTAATCATCAAAAAGATAAAGAACCGCTGGGACGATGGCAGATTGAATATCACAAAGGTGAGATTAAGGCTGTAGCTTATGATGAAAATGGAAATGAAATTGCCTCGGAAACAAAAAAATCTTTTGGCGATCCTGCAAAAATCATTTTACAGCCGGAAGAAGGCGATTTTGGCGATTTGCATTTTATCGATATCATGACTGCCGATAAGGATGGAGAGCTTGTTGAAAATGCCAGAAATTACATCACTTTTAATGTCACAGGTGATGCTGAACTTTTGGGAATGGATAACGGAGATTCCACAGATTATGATGAATACAAACCTTGTGGACGTTCTCTGACAAGAAAACTTTTTTCAAACAGGCTTGTTGCAATTGTTCGCGTACATAAATCTGCACTTGAAAAAGGCGGAGTTGTTATTACTGCAGCCAGCAAAGATTTGCCGACAGTTTCATATAAATTTGACGGAAAAAAATGGATTGAAACTTCACCTTATCTTGCTATAAAACCTGAAAAAGATTTTGTGCCGACTCGTAAAATTGAAATTATTGCTGAAGGCAGCACAAAAATGACAGCTCAAAACAAAGAAATCAAAGTTACTTGCAAAGTTTTGCCGGAAAATGCATCTTTGAAAGAAATAAACTGGAATCCTGTTTTGAAAGAATGTGTTCCAAGCGATTATATCGAAGTGATTTCAAAAGCGGGACAGAATTCAGGCGTGGAAACAGCTGTCATCAAAGCAAATTGTGATGGTGAATGTATTCTCCGCTGTACTGCAAAAAATGGCACAAATTTGGACGAAGTTTTGAGCGATTTGAACTTCAGTGTAAGTGGAGTGGGAAATCCAAATCTCAATCCTTATAAACTGATTGAAGGCTGCCGTCAGAGCAGTTGGGATACAGCAGAAGGAAAGGGAAAACCTGCAATCTGTCTTGAAAGTGGCATTTCAACACGCTCAATCGGACCAACATGGGTTTCTTTTGATAAAGTAGATTTTGGAAAAGAAGGAAGCGACACAATTCACATTCCAATTTTTTCTTTTGAAACTGAACTTCCAGTTGAAGTTTGGGACGGCACACCAGCAAACGGAACAACTTACGAAGGTTCTGTTCCTTCTGATAAAGGTGAGTGCCTTGGTAAATTCATCTATCGCCATGAATCTGTTTACAATACATACAACGAAAATGTTTTTGTATTGAAAAAAAGACTGTTTGGTTCTCACACAATCACAATAGTTTTGCCGCATGAAGTTTATCTGCATGGTTTTTATTTTGATAAAACGCAGAAAGCATTGTCAAAACTTCGTGCACTCGATGCTGATGTAATTTCTGGTGATACATACAACTGTACTTTGGAAAATGTAGAAAATATAGGAAACAACGTAAGTCTTGATTTTGCAAATATGAATTTTGGTGATAAAAAAGCAGCAAAACTTACGATTTGCGGAAAATCAAATACCGAAAATAATACAATTAACGTTAAGTTTTTTGGAGAAGATGGAAATAATTCAACACAAGTTATTGAATTCTCTCATTCGGATGATTATGAAGAACGCACTTTCGAAATCCAGCCAGTTACAGGAATGCAGAAACTGAGTTTTGTATTCCTTCCAGGCTGCAATTTCGATTTCAAATGGTTCAAGTTTGAATAAAAGTTGGACAAGGTTTTCGAGAAAGTTTAAGAATTAATCTTTTTTTACAGTTCGGATAGAACCCATTTTTAATCTTTTATCACGGGTGTCTTCCAAAAGAGATTTAAGTTTTTCAGCATCTTCCTTTTCGATTGCATTTTTAAACTCTGTCATCATATTTTGAAAATTATCAATATGCTGGCAGAGTTTTTCTTTATTGCTGATAAAAAGTTCTGTCCAAAGTGGAGCATTTATCATGGCAATTCTTGTCAAATCCTCAAAACTTCCACCGCCAAAAGCCGTAATTTCAGAATCTTTTGCACTTTCTACTAATGCACTGGCAATTACATGACAAAGTTGACTTGTAAAACCAATTTTATAATCATGAATATCGCAGGTTGTTTCTGTAATCCTTGAAAAACCAATTTCAGTGATAAACTTTTTCATCAGTTCAATATTTTCAGCTTTATTGAATTTTTCGGGGCAGAGAATGTAATTATGATTTACAAAAAAAGCAGCGTTTGAGTTTGCATAACCTTCTTTCTCACCGCCAGCCATAGGATGACCGATAATAAAATCTACATCATCACGCAGAATATTTGGAAGCTCTTTTGCAAAAATACCTTTAACTCCGCTGATATCAGTAACAATTGAATCAGGCTTAAAAAGTTGTTTATAATTTTTTAGAAAATCGATGGTTGCATGAGGATAAAGACAAACATAAAGAATATCACAATCGGCAATCATATCTTGAACCTTATCACTAGTAAAAGTATAGTCAACAACACCTTCAGATTTTGCTTGACTCAGACATGCTGTACTTCTGTTGCATGCATATATTTTTCCTGAAGAACCATTTTGACTCAAAATATTCTGTCTGATTGCCTTTGCAATAGAACCTCCCATAATTCCAAGTCCAACAATCCCGTAATTCAAATCTTTAAGTTTTCTCATAACAGCCTCATTTTCGAAAAAATCTGTAGTTTCCTGCGAACTCTTTTATTTAACTGTCCGTACCTAGCGAAAAATAAAATAAAAAAAACATCTGCAAAACTTTTATGAATTTTACAGATGTTTTTAGAATAACAGAGAATAACATTGATGTCAAAGGCAGCTTGCAGAATGTTCAGTGTGTAGAATGTTCAATTCAACAGCTATTTTGCAGCTTCAATTACAGCATCAAACGAAGGATTTGTATAATAATTTCCATTTATTTTGCTGAAAAGTAATGGATTTTTTGTATCACCTTTGAAAATCCATGAATTTTCGTTGTTAATTCCCCAAACAGTTACATTTCGCACTTTTTTTGGATAAGAAGATTTTTTTCCATATTTTTTGAGCATTTTAAAATATTCGGAATAAGCTTTTGCAGCCTCTTCTTCATTTTTTGCACCAAAATCCAGTTCTGTAACGTGAACATCATATCCAGCAGTCAAATATTTCTGCAAAGCTGATTCAAAACCTTTTACTCCTGGCCATGAAATTCCAACGTGAGCTTGCATTCCCATAACATCAATACGTGGTTTTACAGGTTTTCCGTTCACGATTTTTGGCTCAGCATTTCGAACATTGTCCATAAGTTTTAGAATTGCACTTGTTTTCCAAGCTCCATGGTCTCCGCCCCATTCCATATATTCATTGTAATCATTGTAACAGAGAACAACATCTGCAGGTGCATAAGCTGTGGCAAATCGAAAAGCGTTTATGATAAACTCATCATCACCATAAACTTGAAACCAGCGTGATCCACCACCATTTTGTGGACTTTTATTTTTTGTATCCTTTGTGGAACCTCTGAGCCAGTTCTGATTTTCGCCAGAATAAGTTTTACCGGCATCATCAGCACATGCTTCGTTTACAACATCCCAAGCCCAAAGAACATGTTCACCAGTGTTACGGCCGGCATAACCATTTTTTTCTTCCCAGTCAGCTACATAATCCATCATAGTTTTAATGTACCATTCGTGACGGGCAGTCATTTCTTCTTCTGAAACAAGATTTGTAATCATATCACCGTTGTATTTTGCATGATAATCTTCTGCAAAAAAGTCATCGGAAGTTTGAGAGTGCCATGTTAAAACATGACCGCGAAGTTTTAAATTATTTTTGCTGCAGGCTTCCAAAATGTCTTCCAAACGTTTTTTTCCAGATAATTGAGCAGGAACTTTGATGGTAAGACCATTAGATGCAGTAAAATCAACTTTTGTAAATGAACTTGGGGCTTTACCGCCATACCATTCAGTCATAAACTGTGGTTTGAATTCATTTCCCATTGTTACTGAATTGGCATGTTTAACTAAGCCTTTTTGAACTTCTGGTTTAGAAAGTTCAGGAGCATATTCACATGCAATTCCAAAAGAATCAAAAATGTCTTCATAAGTTTCTTTTATCGAAGGAACACTTTTGTCCAGCCATTTTTTTTGTTTTTTCTCATTTTTTGATGCAGCAAAACTACATGAAAGACTCAAAATCAAAGTAGAGAATAAAATAATAATAAGTTTTTTTTGTGTGTTTGTCATAATAATTATTATAAATGGAAAGAAATGGTTTTGAAATGGGGAAAATATCTTATTTTACTTGTCTTTATAAAAATTTTTTTGTAAATTTATTTTCATGCAAAAAATCAGATTTTACAGAAATAAACCAATTTTGATAATTTTTCTTCTATTAATTGGGCTTTGTGCGTGGTATTTTCTTTTTTCAGGAAAATCAGATAATCAAAAAGTAAGTTACAGCGAGTTTTATGAAAGTGTAAATCAAAATGAAGTAATAAAAGCGGAACTTGCAGAAAACAAAATTATTTATGAACTTAAAGACGGAACAAAACTGGAAACACAAAATCCTTCATCACCTTCGTTGAAAGAATTTTTATTATTGCATGATGTGGAAATTCATCAGCAGGCAGATTCTTCGCAAATAATTTCCACCATTTTTGATGTGATTTTTTATCTGTTCTTTTTTGGCATCATCATAATTGCTTTTCGGAAATTTATCAGCCCGAATACATTTAAAGTTGTACATAAAACAGGTGTGAAGTTTGAAAATATTGTGGGCATGGAAAATATCAAAAAAGATATGGTACAGATTGTCAAAATGATGCAAAATCCATCTGAATATGCAAAGAAAGGAATGAGATTGCCAAAAGGAATACTTTTGGAAGGCGCACCTGGAAATGGAAAAACACTTTTTGCGAAAGCTCTTGCAGGAGAAGCAAAGATCAATTTTATTCCAGCAAAAGCTACCGATTTTGAAAGCATGTTTATGGCAATCGGACCAATGAAAGTAAAACTTTTGTTCAGAAAAGCACGCAAAAAGGCTCCATGTATTGTTTTTATAGATGAATTTGATGGAATTGGCACCGTAAGAAATTATAGCGGTTCGGCAATTGAAACAGAAAACACAAGAATTGTTACAGCCCTGTTAAACGAACTTGACGGATTTGAAAAAACAGATGGAGTTCTGGTAATAGCTGCAACAAACAGCATAAAGGCACTAGACCCTGCGTTAATTCGGCCGGGACGTTTTGATGCAAAACTGACTGTTCCTTATCCCGACTTTGAAGCCAGAAAAGAATTGATCCAGCTTTACACAAAAGGAAAAAATCCAGCTCAAGAATGTACTCAAGAAAAACTTGCAAAAATGTTCGAAAATTTCAGCTGTGCAAAAATCGAAACCGTACTGAATCGAGCCAGTTTGATTGCAAATCAGCAGGAAAGAACAGAATTTACACTTTCAGACGTTACAAAAGCAATGCAGGAAGCGTAGGATTATAAAAAAAATTGAAAAAAGCACTGCCACGATAATTATAAAATGGACGATTTCAGCCTGAATCATATTTTTTACGATAAATTTCAAAGAAATTGTTTTTTTAAATTTCATTTTCTGCAAAAAATCACAATTCCGATTTATAAACATCGGCTGTTATGTAATCATGATTAAAATGTTCGGTAAACCGCTTCAAATCTTCAAAACTTATGCTGACTGATGCAGTGTTTCGAAGAGGATGAACAATTACTTTTTTTCCTTCAAAATTTCTGTCGAACAGAACTTTTACAGCACATTCTTTATCAAACATAATGCAAAGCGGCGTTACTGAGCCTGGAGTAATGTTAAGATATTTCATCAGTTCATCAGTATTGCAGAAACTGAGGCGACCATAACCAAAGGCAGCGGCAATCTTCTTCAGATCTGCCCTCTCATGCAAAGCCATACTCACAAGTCCATAATTATGATTTTTATCCTTCACAAAAAGATTTTTTACATCCATACCTTCAAGCAAAATTTCTACATCCATGGAGTCTTCTTCCGAAAAAATCGCTTTGTGTTCCTGCATTTCAAAAGGAATATTCAAATTAGTCAAAATCTGCAAAATATGTTCCATACAAACTTTCCTTAATTACATTTTATCATTTTTATCAGCGGAGAACAATTGAGAGGGAAACAATTTCACAAATTCCCAAAAAAACTTCTAAAGGATTTTTCTCTGATTCCGATACTTTTAGTAAGGTGGCCGTTAAGACTTTCTTAAACTTGCGGTGAAAAGAGGAATGTTTATGGAACAGAAAAAAACTTTATGGATTATTGCTGCGGCAGGTGTTTTTTTGCTGGTAGTTTTGGCAGCAGCTGGAATCATGTACTCTCCTGCAAAAAATCAGGATCAAGCAATTAGAACTACTGTGGCATATTCAAAAAATAATGAAAACTCAAATAACACAGGCTGGATTAATAATCAGGAAAATCCTTCAACTGAAAAAAAAGATTTAATAGTTTTTTCTGAAAACACAACTGTTTATGAACTTGCTGGAAAAAATCAGAAAAATGATGATGCTCAGATTTCAGCTCCAAAAACGGTGGCAGAAGTTCAACCGCCTGTTGCAGAATCAAACACAATCGATTTGAATCTCCTGAAAAATGATTTGATTGCACAAAATCAGCCGCGTGAACCTCAGCAGAATATTAACATCACTGTGAATGTTCCTGCAAATAAATCTGAATCTAATGAAAAAAAATCTGTAAGTCAGGTGCAGGCTCCTCAGCAAGTTTCTGACGCTGATAAATATGTTATTGAAAATGATTATTATGTCGGCACGTCTTCAGCAAAAAAAGATTCAAAAACTGCTGTACAAAATCAAGTTCAGCCTCAGCCTTCAAAAGTTGCAAAAACTGAACCTGCAAAATCAAAGTCAGTTTCAAAATCTGCAGCAAAGTCAGCGCCGAAAACTGTAAAAACTGCTGGAACTCCACAGGAAACTCTTGTTACTCAGTATTGGGTTCAAGTTGCATCTTACAGTAACAAAAAAGGTGCTGAAAGTGCTAGAAGTGTTTTGGATTCAAATAAAATCCCAGCCGACGTATTTACTTATGTTGACAACAAGGAAAATATGTTCTTCCGTGTTCGAGTTGGTCCATACACTACAAAAAGCGAAGCAGAATATTGGCGTTCAAAAATCAACAACATCAGTGAGTTTGCCAAAGCAGAAAGTTATGTAACAAGCACAAAAAGTTAAAACTATAATTTCTAGTTTTTAGTTTGTAATTTTTCGGGTGGCTTTTTGCATTGCAAATTTGTGCTTTCCGCACTTCGCCGACTAGACGCGGTTCATCCCTACGCATACGATCTGGGACTGCCTTCGGCAGGTGCTCCAATCCTTGCCACGGTTAAAAAAATAAAAAAAATTAAAAAAAACGGATTTTCATTTCCTTTTTTTGCATAGTTTGGACAAATATTATAGTATGGAAAAAAAATATTTTTATACTATGATGTTTGTCCTGTTTTGTTTAACATCACAAAACATATTTTCTGTGGATTCTGGTTTGAAAAAAAATCAGATTGATACAAAAACTGTTGAATTCAAATCCGTTGATTTCAAAAAAGACAGTTCCTTCACTTTCTATGCTGATGAAAAACTAACTTTTGCTGCCGATTTAGTTTTCCCTTTCGCGCAGATAAAAGGTTCGTACCGTCAAAATGAATATAATTTTGGCGTTTCCGGTTTTTCCGAAAAAATTTTGCCCGCATTTCCGTGTTCTGTCAAAGTGGGAAATCTTTCTGAATCAGGTTCTCTTTCCAAACTCAAATCGCTTCTTCTTTCAGGTGGAAATTCGCCATTTACGGTAGATTTTGCAGGTGCATCATCCATTTATTCAAATCTGCCATCATTTTCCTCTTTTACAAAACCAATAAGCACATTTGCTCAGGTTGGATACAAATCCAAATCATCAAAAAGAAAATCGGCCGGTTTTGCGCTTAATGAAATCAGAATTAACTGCTTTTACACTCCTCAATCAAACGATATTGCAGCTTCAGCTTTTGCCAGTTCTTCAATTTTTCAAAATAAAATTAAGATTTTGGCATCGTTTACCGCCGGAGATTTTTTCTATGAGGAAAACGAAAGTTCATCATGGTTTTTGTCAGATATGTATTTTCCTGAAGGCAGACATTTTTGCTCACTTTCCCAGATTACAGCAGAAATTCCGCATTATAAAATTTCTCTTTCGCAAGGACTTTATGAAAATCCTTTTGGAAATTTTTCAAGCCTCTTCCGCCTTGATAATCTGCTTTCCGCAGGAAATTCAAATTTTACTTTTTCGTGTTATTACAATCCAAATTCAAAATTTCAAAAAATTCTTTCAAGTTCTCAAACTTTATTACAGGACGTAATACAACTCAAATCAACTTTCACACAAAAAATTATGACAAAAAAATGTTTTATCAAAATTGGGATTCTAGCTTACTCAAAAATGGGACTTTCTGAAAATTTTGCTTCGGGAAAACTTTCTTTAGGCACGCAGCTGACAAATCCTCTTTTTTCGCTGACTTTTTATGTTTACGGAAATTCCAAAATGACAAGACATACCGATTCTTTCACAGCAGAACTTGAAAATCTGGGTTTTAATTTCACCAACAAATGGTATTTTTCCATTTTGTCACCATCTTTTTCTGCAAATTCCACTTTTTCTTTTTCTGATGATTATAGCAAAGTCAATTCATCAACAAAATTTTCTTTGAAACTTGCATTCTTAAAAAATCCAAAAGTTTATTATGATGCAAGTTATTCATTTTCAACAAAAAACGGGAATTTTTCTTCGCAAAATATGCAGTTTTCCATATCTTCTACATTTATCATAAAAAAAGTGAAAATTTTGGGTAGTTTGGGGTGGAAAGTTGACTTATAAAATTGTAAACTTTTGAAAACTGTTTTTTATTGAGGAAAAAAATGTCAGAAATTCTTGTTGCTGCTGTGAATGCATCTTTTTGTCATACAAATATTGCTGTCCGCTCCATTTCTTTTTACTGCCAAAAAAAGCTGAATGTTCAGGAAGATTTTATTAATTTTGATGAATGGACGATTAATCAGCAGCCTTTGGAAATTCTTCGTGGAATTTTGACGCATAAACCTAAAATCATAATGTTTTCAAGTTACATCTGGAATATTCAGATGATAGAGATTCTTGTGCGCAATCTGCGTGCTTTTGACAGCAATCTGATAATTGGACTTGGTGGCCCCGAAGTGAGTTTTAATCCTCAGCAAATTTTTTCAAAACTAAGTGAAGCAGATTTTATCTGTCAGGGAGAAGGTGAAGAAACTGTGTTTGAGGTTGCTCAGTGTTTTCAAAATCACCTGAATCATCAAAAAAAACTTACAAATGATGAAAGTAAAGCAGAATCGACTTGTAAATATGATTTTTTAAAATCACTGCAAAAAATTAAAGGTCTTTATCTGAATTTTTCAGAATTGCAAAACATTTCAAATCCTGTTTTTTTTACTGGAGCAAGAGAATTAATCTGTGATTTGCAAAATCTGGTTTTTCCTTATCCCAAAATCACAGAACCAGACAGTAAGATTTATTATTATGAATCGAGTCGTGGTTGTCCTTTTTCCTGTGCTTATTGTATGTCTTCTTTGGACAGGCGGGTTAGGTTTATGCCACTTGAGCGTGTTTATAAAGATTTGCAGTTTTTTCTTGACAATAACGTAAAACTTGTAAAATTTGTTGATAGAACTTACAATCTTGATGATGAGCGTTATATTGCAATCTGGGATTATATTTTAAATCATCATAATGGAAAAACAATGTTTCATTTTGAAATTGAAGCAGAATATCTTTCGCAAAATGCTCTTGATTTTTTACAAAAAGTTCCTTCTGGTGTGATGCAGTTTGAAATTGGTGTGCAGTCTTCAAATCCAAAAACCCTTGAATCAGTTTCTCGTTCGCCAGAAATTGAAAAAATCGCTCAAAATGTCAAACAGATTCCAAAAACAATTCACTGTCATCTTGATTTAATTGCTGGTTTACCTTACGAAGATTTGCAGAGTTTCGGTAAATCTTTTGATTTTGTGATGTCACTTCACCCTGACGAAATGCAGCTTGGTTTTTTGAAAGTTTTGTACGGCACAAAAATGAAAGATATTGCCTCGCAAAATGATTATCGCTGGATGAAAACCGCTCCTTACGAAATTTTAAGTACACCAGAGCTTTCTTTTGGCGATGTTTGTTTTCTCAAAGATTTGGAAGTAGTTTTGGATGCATTTTATAACAGTAAAAATTTTGAAAAATGTATGTTTTATATAGAAGAAAAATATGGATTTTGGAATTTTTTTTGCGAAATCACTGAAATTTCTCAAAAAAAGAATCTTTTTTCTACTGCAAAATCACCAAAATTCTGGTACGAATTTCTGGCTGATTATTCAAATCAAAAGAATGATAAAATTCTTTATGAACTTTTGCGCTTTGATTTTGTAAAAACTGGTAAAAAAGGTGGATTTTCAGATTGGTATATCCATCATTATGATAAAAATAAGCACAGACTTGCCCTTGAACAAAACGGTGGCGTTTCAAATTCTCGCATTGATTTTGCATATTCTGAATATGAAGAATTTGAAATAAATCCGCTTTTACCGATTAAAAATAATATTGATAAAATTGATTGTCAGGAGCTCGGTTTCATTTTCCAAAAGACAAAAATTCTGTTTTTCTACGAAAACAAATTCAATGATAAAAAGTCTCAGCAAATCATCATTGAATAAAATATCAGAATGTTTTGTTCCGCTGTGATAAAAATCTTGTCGCAACCTAAACTCCAAAAATACCGTAAACAAGACATGAAGCCAAACCAAAAAACGAAGCCGTAAGAAGATTAAATTCTGGTTTTATCATCCACAAAAGACCGCCAAGAATTACACCAAAAGTAACAATCACATCTCTATAAAAATAAAATGCTCCAAAATAAAGTGATTTTTTTCCTTCGGGTGCAAAATCCATAATCTGAGCTTTGCGTGCAGGTTCGCCAAACTCTTTAAATCCACGAATAATAAACGCGGGTATAAGAAGTGCAAAATTTTTTGAAATCATAAGTGTGAGCGGGAAAAGTGCGTACAAAATAAAAGTTGACATTACAAAATTTTTCTTTTTAAATCTGTCGCCAAGAAAACCAATCAATACATAAGAAAAAATTGCACAGCACATTTCAATCGTAGTCAAAATCCCAAAACGTGTCGCATTGATTTGAGAACCGCCTTCATATTCCATCGCCCAGATTGCAATATAACCGTAAGGAATTTGTGAGCAGAATTTAGCCAGAATATCAGAAATCAAAAGTATTTTCATATCATAAGGAAACTTCCATGGCAAAATATTGAAAATAGATTCACTTGTACCAGCTTTTTTTTCAATCTCATTTTCATTCTTTAAAACAAATTGTTGCACGAATATCCCCAAAATGCTGCAGATTGTCGCAATTATAAAGGCAATCTGAATTCCTTTTTCAATGCCAAATTTGTCCACAAGAAATCCACCAAGAAGCGGTCCTAATGCCATAGGAATTCGTTTTATGAGTGAATGGACAGAAATTCCAAACACCTGTTTATTTTTTGGAATCTCATTTCTAATCAAATCCATATAAGCTGGCATGGAAAGACTCGACCAGGAAAGAAAGAAAACTGAACCTGCAAGAACAGAAATCCATCCTGGAAAAAATATTACGATTAAATATCCGATGATTGCAAAAATATTGAAAAATAAAAGTGCTTTTTTATATCCGAATCGTGTTGAAATCCATCCTCCTGGAAATGAATAAACTGCCGATAAAAAATTATCAAGTCCATTCAATATGGAAGGTGCAATCAAAGATGCTCCTGTTGCCACAAGATAAACTGGTAGAAAGCGTTCACCAATTCGTTCACCAAGTCCCACTAAAATCACTGTAAAAATCAGTGCAGAAACACCCGAGATTCCCGAACTGACAGCAGCACAGGAAGCAGCACTTACAGAAATTTTTCCTTCGGCTCCATTTTTTTTCTGAGTTTTATTTTCTTTACCATGTTCGATTCTAATCATAAGAAAAATATATAACTTTGAGAAAAAAATCGCAATCAAATTCTTAGAAATAACATAATCACTTGTTGAAATTCAATTAAGTTTTTTATATAATAACAAAATACAATTCTTATAATTAAGCGATTATTTTATTTAAAAGAGGTAACAATATGGCTTTTGATATTTCAAAGATGAGAAATATCGGTATCAGTGCTCACATTGACTCAGGAAAAACAACAACTTCTGAACGTATTTTGTTTTATTGTAACAAAATTCATGCAATTCACGAAGTTAGAGGTAAAGACGGTGTTGGTGCTGTAATGGATAACATGGAACTGGAACGTGAACGTGGTATCACAATTCAGTCAGCAGCTACACAGGTTCAGTGGAAAGACTACACAATCAACCTTATCGACACTCCAGGTCACGTAGACTTTACAGTAGAAGTTGAACGCTCTCTCCGCGTTCTCGACGGTGCTATCATGATTCTTTGTGCCGTTGCAGGTGTTCAGTCACAGTCTATCACAGTTGACCGCCAGCTTAAACGCTATCATGTACCTCGTGTTGCATTTGTTAATAAATGTGACCGTCAGGGTGCTAATCCTCTTCGTGTTCGCATGCAGTTACGCGAAAAACTCGGATTGAATGCTTATATGATGGAACTTCCAATCGGCTTGGAAGATAAACTTGAAGGTGTTGTTGACTTAGTTGCAATGAAAGCAATCTATTTCGATGGACCAAATGGTGAAGATCTCCGCATTGCAGAAATTCCTGAAGCTTTAAAATCAGATGCAGAAAAATATCGTGAAGAACTTCTTGATGCTGCTTCTATGTTCGATGATTCTTTGATGGAAGAAATCATGGAAAATGGATATGAAGGCGTTTCAGAAGAAAAACTTATTGCTGCAATCCGTAAAGGAACAATTTCTGAACAGTTTGTTGGTGTATTCTGTGGTTCTGCTCACGTAAATAAAGGTATTCAGCCATTACTTGATGCAGTTGCACGTTACCTTCCAGCTCCAAACGAAGTTGAAAACGTTGCTTTGGATTTGGATAACAATGAAAAAGAAGTTAAACTTGAATCTCTTGATAACAAACCTTGTGTTGCACTTGCATTCAAACTTGATGATGGACAGTACGGACAGTTGACATATACTCGTGTTTATCAGGGAAAAATCAAAAAAGGTGAAGAACTTTTCAATACTCGTACAAAGAAAAAGTTCAAGGTTGGACGTCTTGTTCGTATGAACTCAGCTCAGATGGAAGATATTTCTGAAGGATGTGCTGGTGATATCGTAGCTTTGTTTGGTGTTGACTGTGCTTCTGGTGATACATTTGTAAACGGCGGAGTTAACTATTCTATGGCTTCTATGTACGTGCCAGAACCTGTAATTTCTCTTTCTATCAAACCAAAAGATAAGAATTCAGAAATGCAGATGTCAAAAGCTCTCAACCGCTTCGTAAAAGAAGACCCTACATTCCGTGTTTATACAGATCCAGAATCTGGTGAAACAATCATCAAAGGTATGGGTGAGTTGCATCTTGAAGTTTACGTTGAACGAATGAAACGTGAATATAACTGTGAAGTTGTAACTGGTGCTCCTCAGGTTGCTTACCGTGAATCTATTACAACTCAGGGTGATTTCAACTATACACACAAAAAACAGTCTGGTGGTTCTGGTCAGTATGGTCGTGTTGCAGGTTTCATGGAACCAATTTCAGAAAAAGATTACGAATTTGTTGATGCAATCAAAGGTGGTGCAATTCCTAACGAATTTATCCCTTCTTGTGATAAAGGTTTCCAGAAAGCAATGAAAGAAGGTTCGTTGATTGGAGCTCCAATTGTTGGTGTTAAGATGACAATCAATGATGGTCAGTCTCACCCAGTAGACTCTAACGATAATGCATTCCAGATTGCTGCAATCGGTGCTTTCCGTGAAGGTTATTTGAAAGCAAAACCAGTTATTCTTGAACCAGTTATGAAAGTTCAGATGACAGCTCCAACAGAATTCCAGGGTAACTTGTTTGGTCTTATTAATCAGCGCCGTGGTGTAATTGTTGATTCAACAGATGAAAACAATACTTCTACAGTTAATGCTGAAGTTCCACTTTCTGAAATGTTCGGATTCTCTACAATCTTGCGTTCTTCAACTCAGGGAAAAGGTGAATTCACAATGGAATTCGAAAAATATGGTAAAGTTCCAAATGCTATTGCTGATGAACTTATTGCTAAACACAAAGCTGAAAAAGAAGCTGGAAAGAAATAATTTCAAATTGGAGGCAAATAATTATGGATAAAAAAGATTTAATAGCACACAGCCCAGTTCGCTATTTTGATGCAACAAATGCTGCATTAAAAGCTGGAGAAATGGGTCTTATTACTGCAAAAAAAGGACTGGGAAAAACTTCTGTTCTCGTTCAATTTGGAATTGATTCACTTTTGAATGATAAAGCACTTGTTCATGTTTCTTTCGATCAGCAGTCTTCTAACGTAATTGCATGGTATTCAAGCATTATGGCAGAAATTGCAAAGAAAAAGAGTTTCAATCTTGATGATGTAAACGAAGAAATCGTTCGCAATCGTACAATTTTGAACTTCAATCAGGAAACATTTACTTTGCCAAAAGTTGTAAACACTCTTAAGGCTCTTAAAGAGGGTGGAATAAACATTGCTACAATCGTTGTAGATGGTCTTGATTTGGCAAAAGTTGCAAAAGCTGACTTGGATTGTTTTGCACAGTTTATCAAAGCTGAAAATATGACAGCTTGGTTTAGTTTCACAAATGAAGCAAATGATTTGGCTGGCACTTTGGATGCAGATAAACTTGAAGATTTCGCAACTGTAGCACATCTTGCTTCAGAAAACAGAAATCTTGCTCTTACTGTTCTCAAAAACGGTAATGGTCAGGTTAATCTTGATACAAAAACATTGCTTATGTCAAAATAATCTTGTTTAAAGAAAAATATTAGTTAAGCAGAGTTTTATAAACCGTACAGAATGAAATCATCATTTTGTGCGGTTTTTTTTTATTCAGGGGTTAATACAACCCCTGAAAACGGCGAAGTCAAGGCTTTAAGCGTTAGCGTGCCTTGACTCGACGTATTTAAAGAAACAAAAACAGACAAGGTAAGTGTTTAAATAATATACGCAAAAAAAATTATAATATGAGAGGATTTTATGAAAAAAAATATTTTGTTAAGTGTTCTTACTTGCATTTTTGTTATGTCTTTTACTGGTTGTCTTTTTGTTGATGTAGATTTAAATGAAGGACATACAATGACTTTTAGTAATGAATCAAAATATTATGTTACTGATTGGTATGTTAAGAATTCAGATGGGACTAATTATGTAAAAAGTCGTGAATATTTTTATCCTGTAGCACAAAACAGTGCAAATTCAATTCACAATATTCCGACAGGCAGCTATACAGTGTATTTTTCATTTGAAAAAAATCCTGGAAAACCAGATTACTGGGAATCAAGCAGTCATATATATTTATACAAAGATACTACTTATTATTTATATAATTATTGTTATAATAGTGTATCAGATGAATTTTCAAGAAAAGTAGATAATCAAATGAAAGAAGCTGATTTGAAAATGAATGATGAAAATAACAAAGTCATAACATTAATAGATAGCGAAGGAAATACAATAGAGTTTACAAAAATCGATGAAAATTTTGAGAAATAAAAAAATAATAGGTTCAATTTCGAGTATTTGATTTACAAACCGTGGCAAGGATAGTAGGGGCACCAAAGGTGGCCACTGGACTGAGCGAAGCGAGGGAAGCGGCTGGAGCGATAGCGAAACCCCGGATAGCCTGATTTTTGCGAAGCAAAAAGCCACCCAAAGAAAAAAAATAAAACTCGACATTTGTCCTAATAAAATCTTGTCATAATTCATAATTATTATTATCTTCTATTATAAATAAATTATGATTTCAAAAAAAACGAAAATGTTTATTCCAATTAATTGAAAATGCAACATTTGGAAATTTATTTTGAAACTATTTTATTTACTGTTCGAATATTAAGAACAAGAAGGTAAGGCTTATGAATTATGAAAATTTTACTATCAAAACGCAGGAAGCTTTGCAAGAGGCTTCTTCGATTGCCAACAGAAACGATAATTCTGAGATTGGATGTGAACACGTCCTCGAGGCGTTGCTTGAACAGAAAGATGGTTTGATTGTTCCGGTAGTTGAACGAATTGGAGTTCCTTCTGCCGAATTATTAAATAAAGTAAAACAAATCATCAGTCAGAATCCGAAAGTTTCCGGTGGTGCTCAGGTTTACTTTTCTTCACAGCTGCAAAAAGTGATTGCCAAAGCCGAAAACGAAATGGCTGCCTTAAAAGACCAGTATCTTTCGACAGAACACATTCTTCTTTCCATGACATTGGGCGAGGGCAAGACTTGTGATTTACTTCGTTCCTGTGGAATTGATCATAATGCGGTGATTGAAGCACTAAAATCTGTGAGAGGAAATCAGACTGTAGACAGTCAGGACCCTGAAAGCAAAACACGGGCACTTGAAAAATATTGCCGAGATTTAACTGCTGCGGCACGAATGGATAAAATTGATCCTGTTATTGGTCGTGATGAAGAAATCAGACGAGTAATGCAGGTACTGTGCCGGCGCACAAAAAATAATCCAGTCATAATTGGTGAACCTGGAGTTGGTAAAACTGCAATTGTTGAAGGATTAGCACGACGAATCGCATCGGGAGATGTTCCAGAAAGTCTGAAAAACAAAAGACTTCTTGCTCTGGATTTGGGAAGCCTTGTAGCAGGTGCCAAATTCCGCGGTGAATTTGAGGAAAGACTCAAAGCTCTCATCAATGAAGTGCAAAAATCAGAAGGACAGATTATTCTTTTCATAGATGAACTTCATACACTTGTTGGTGCTGGTGCAAGCGAAGGCAGCATGGACGCTTCAAATCTGCTGAAACCGGCACTTGCAAGGGGCGAACTTCGTGCAATCGGTGCAACAACTCTTGATGAATATAGAAAATATATTGAAAAAGATGCAGCATTGGAACGACGTTTTCAACAAGTTTATTGTGCAGAGCCTACAGTTGAAGATACAATCGCCATTTTACGTGGACTTCGTGAAAAATATGAAATCCATCATGGGGTTCGTATTGAAGATGAAGCACTTGTGGCAGCGGCAACATTATCTGACAGATATATAACAACACGTTTTTTGCCGGATAAAGCAATTGATTTGGTTGACGAAGCAGCCAGCAGACTAAAAATGGAAATTGAAAGTCAACCGACAGAACTAGACCAGGTAGAACGAAAAATACTCCAGCTTCAGATAGAAAAACAATCACTTTCAAAAGAAGATGACCAGGCTTCAAAAGAAAGATTACAAAAACTTGAAAAAGAACTTGTAGAGATTTCTTCTAAACGCGATGCTATGAAAATGCAATGGCAGAACGAAAAAGAATCAATCAATAAAAGCCGAAATCTAAAAGAAAAACTTGAAAATGCACGTTTTGAGCAGGAAAAATATTCACGCGAAGGAAATCTGGAAAAAGCAGCAGAATACAAATACAGCATCATTCCGTCGCTTGAAAAAGAACTTGCAGATGCACTTCAGGCTGACAAAACAAAAAAAGATGAAGGCAGAGAAAGTTTACTTCGTCAGGCTGTAACAGAAGAAGACATTGCAAAAGTTGTATCTTCTTGGAGTGGAATTCCTGTAGCAAAAATGCTTGCAGGAGAAAAACAAAAATATCTGAAACTTGAAGAAGTTCTGCATAAACGTGTTGTAGGACAAGATTTAGCTGTTCAAGTCGTAAGTGATGCCATTCGTCGTAACAGAAGTGGATTAAATGACCCGAATCGTCCTCTTGGAAGTTTTATGTTCATAGGACCAACAGGAGTTGGTAAAACAGAACTTGCAAAAACACTGGCAGATTTTCTTTTTAATGACGAAAAAGCTCTGACCCGTATAGACATGAGTGAATATATGGAAAAATTTAGTGTAACACGTTTAATTGGAGCGCCACCAGGATACGTTGGTTATGACGAGGGTGGACAATTGACAGAGGCAGTTCGTCGTCGTCCATACAGCGTCATTCTTTTTGATGAAGTAGAAAAAGCTCATCCAGATGTTTTCAACGTGCTTTTGCAGGTTCTTGATGACGGAAGATTGACAGACGGACAAGGACGTGTCGTTGATTTTAAAAACACAATCATCATCATGACAAGCAACCTTGGAAGTAATCTGATTTTGGAAGATGCAGAAAAACAGGAGCAAAATGGCAGCAGCGCTTCTCTCGAAGTTTCTCAAAATGTCAAAACCCAAATTGATTTACTTTTGAAACAAACATTCCGCCCAGAATTTTTAAACAGAATCGATGAAATTGTAATGTTTGGACAGCTTGGAAAATCTTGCATTAATAAAATCGTTCAAATCCAGCTTGAAAGAGTCTTTGCAAGATTGAAAGATAGAAAAATCACGCTTCATTTTGACGATTCTGCAATGAATTTTCTGGCAGACGTTGGCTATGAACCATCAATGGGTGCGCGTCCTGTAAAACGTGCAATTCAGACTTATGTTGAAAATCCTCTTGCAAAAGAACTTTTGTCCGGAAATATTTCAGAAGGAAGCGATGTAGACGTAACTTTTGTGCAGGATAAAAGTGCGCAGCAAGAACCAGAGAATCAAACGGAGGAAAATCTGGTTGGAAAACTGGAGTTTAAACCCCATTTGTGATAAAATGAAATCATGTTAAGTTATCAACATGCATTTCACGCAGGAAATCACGCGGACATTTTAAAGCATTACGTTTTGACTTATGTTTTGCAAAGTTTAAACAAAAAAGAAAAACCATACACCTTTTTTGATACTCATTCTGGCAGCGGGATTTACAGTCTGCAGGATGAAAGAATCATCAAAACAGGCGAAGCAGAAAAAGGCATAACAGAACTTTTAAAATGTCCCGATTTTCCAGAGCAAATGCGTGAATACATAAATTTCGTGGAAAAATATCACAAAAAAAATCAGTATCCCGGCTCCCCTGAAATTGAAAGAAATTTCATGCGCAGTCAGGATACACTTATTTTGTCTGAACTTCATCCTCAGGAAATACAAAATCTGCAGAATAATATGAAAAATTCACCAGATTTCAAGGAAACTCCATTCCCGACCATTCAGATTCATAAAAGAAACGGCTGGGAACTTTTAAACGCACTCACGCCGCCAAAAACAAAACGCGGTGCTGCACTCATTGACCCAAGTTATGAAGAAACTCAGGATTATCTGGACGCAGCAAAATATATCAACATGGTTCATAAAAAATGGAATACTGGAATTATCATGCTCTGGTATCCCTTGCTTGCCCACCGCGAACAAGAAATCAACAAAATGCTCGAATCAATCTGTGAAAATGCAAAAAAAATAAACCAGAATATAGAAATCAAAAATCTCACATTAAAAGTCTATCAAAAAAATGCCCCGGATTTGCCTCGCCTTTACGGAAGCGGAATGCTGGTTTTGAATGCACCTTGGCAGCTCGACGAGAATGCCGAACAAATCATAAAATTTGCCCAAACCCATCTTTACACAGATTATAAATAATATAGCCGAGAGCTGTTTTCCAACGAGCCGTTCCACAGCTCCGCTATCGCTACGGCCGCAAGCGGCTCTCGCTTCGCTCGCCTGTTCCAGCCTCGGGACGCTGCTTAAGTTTAAACCCTGCGCCATGCCGCTTTGCGTCATTCACAGTCAACTGGCGAAATCAAATAAAGTCTAAATCAAAAAAAACTGGAATCAAAAATGAAAGCGAATCCCCATCTCTACAGGAATCCTAACACCTACATTACCCACAGGAATCAAAAGAAAATCACCAGCTTTTTTGAAAGTATTACCTGGAATTGTAAAAATATTTGAAGTTGCTTGAACATAAAGCTCAGTAAAATTGTCCATCAAAGGCCAGTCGACACCGCAAAAAAATCTCAAACCATAAGAACCAAACGTTTTTTTATCAAAAGAAAACAAAACATCCCCGCTTAAGCCGATTCCGCCGTAAAAAAGCCAGTTTTCATAATCCTTCTGTAGATTTATAAGCCATAAATCAGCAAATGCCGAAGCTCCAATTGCAAAATCATTATCATAACTACCGCTTTCAATTCCAAAACCAATCACAAGCGGAATTCTAAAAAACTTGAGAGTACCTGTAATGTTTTCAAAATGACTTGCGCCATTGAAAAATTCATTCTGAGGAGTTTCAGAAAAATCCAAAAAAGAAGGTCCTGCCCCAATCTGTACACCTGCTCCAATCGCAAAAACTTTCGTGCAGAATAAAAAACATACACAGAAAACTACAGAAATTATCTTTTTATTAAATCCAATTTTTTTATGTAAAATCAAAATATTCTCCAGAACAATTATTTTTTCTTTTTTAAAGACGCAAAAAAATCTGCAATTTTTTGAAAGATTTTCTTGAAAAAAAGAAATATTTTATAGAAGAAACCTGGATTTCTTAATTTTTCAAGACGCTTGTAGCCTTCCAGAAGTTCATCATCAGTAAATTCCTTTCGCTGATTGTTTTCTTCAATTTCCATTTCAAGTTGATCTACATCAGAAATGTTATCAATAATATTTGCCTGAATGCTCGTCCAGCCAAGTTGAATTGCAGCCTGAAGTCTTCTTTCGCCAGCAATCAATTCATATTTTCCATTCAAAGTGATAGGATTCAAAAGTCCATAAGTTCTAAGGCTGTCTTTTAAATCTTCAAGATTTCCTAAATCTTTACGAACTCTTTTTCTAATCTTAATGTCTTTAATCTGAACTAACATATATCCCTCACTTAAAAAGAATTAAGTTATTATCAAATAATCTAACTAATCCATCAAATAATTATAATCATAATCAATGTTCATATCCACAAGATTTGCTTCCGTGTCATCAATTTTTTCTTCCAGTGAATCAGATGTACTTTCAAAAGAATAATCTCCATCAAGAAAGTCAAGATTTAATTTCAAAGGTTTTCGTTCAAAATCAAAATCAAGTTTAAGACCTGTTTTCATCATCTCTCGTTCCAGTCTGTTGATTGCCATAGTTGAACTAGAAGTAGATGAATGGATAGGGCAGATTTCAGTAGGCTCAGTTCCTTTTAAATACCATTGTGTAGTTTTGTTGTCACCGCAAGCTTCAGTCAAAATCTGACCGCTTTCAGAACAAACTGTACATTCAATTACACCTTCCAGAGGCTTATTCCAGTCTTTCAAAGGAAGATTTTCATGAATCTTATCAAAGTACTCACCCCATGCATAACCAGCCAAAGTTGCACCAGTAATATTCAGACCAAGAGATTGACCTGGTTTATCAAAACCAAACCAGAAAGCAGCAGCGTAGTATGGAGTAAAACCACATGTCCATGCATCAGCCCAGTTTTGAGTAGTACCAGTTTTGCCAGCAGCTGGCATAGTGTAACGGTTTTTATTTTCATCACGATAATTAAAATGCCATGCCTGAGCAGCTAAAGTACCACCGTTATTAACAGTCTGTTCCAGAAGTTTAGTCATTACAAAAGCTGTCTGCGGAGAAATAACCTGAATCTTTTCACCTTTAGCAGCCTGTTCTTTTCGAATATCCAGTTCAGGATTTAAAATAACATTGCCATTTTTGTCTTCAACAGTCCTGATTGCCATAGGAGTGATTTCTTTTCCACCATTTGCAAAAATTGCATAAGCGCGCGCCATTTCAACAGGACGCACAGAACAAACACCAAGACCAATTGGATATCCTGGAACAAATGCACGCGAAGCAATCTCATTTTTTGGAATTCCCAAGAGAGCTACAGCTCTGTCTATTGCAGCTTCAAAACCAATTCCATCCAAAATCTTGAGAGAAGGCACATTCATAGAACGAGTCAAAGCTCTCCATAAAGAAACATCACCTTCCCATTCTCCTTTAAAATTCAAAGGAATGTAAGGTTTACCATCTGCAGTATGGAAAACAACTGGTGTATCAGAAATCTGAGTAGTTGGAGTATATTTTTTAGAATCAATTGCAGCAGAATAATAAAGAGGTTTGAAAGTAGAACCTGGCTGAACTTTTGCCTGAGTTGCACGTATAAACTGATTGTCAGAATCAAATTTACTTCCGCCCACAAGAGCATCGATATAGCCATTTTCATGATTCAATGCAATCATAGTGCCTTCAATAGTAGTTTTTTCATCTTCCTGTTTTGCAATTGCAGTTGCACGATTAATCACATTAACTTTGAGTTTGTCTTGCCCAGTAATCAAAGACAAAACGTCAAGAATCGGATTAATTTGACTGATATAAGTATTGTTTGCAACCTGTTCAGCACGTTTTTCACTCATTTTTAGCGATGGAATGTCAAAAAGAAGAGAAAGCATTTCCGTCAAAGGAACATAAGTATTGAAAGCAATGTCAGATTTTGAAGAATGTTCATTTTTGTAACGAGTATTTGCAATATCAATATATTTTTCCATTACAGATTGAGCTATCTGCTGATGCTGAAGATTTAAAGTAGTGTTAACAGTAAAACCAGAAGTATAAATATCATCAGAACCATAAATCATGTTTCCAAGTTCACGACGAACATATTCACTGAACCAGGGAGCTTTATCATCACGCATCATATATGCTGAAGTGGAAGTTCTGGTAAAGTCAAAATTGTCCCAATAATTGTCAAAAGACTGGTCTGCCTGTTTCTGAGAAATATAACCATTACTTACCATTGAAGCCAAGACATCTTTTTGCCTGTCCATTGCTCTGTTAGGATGATCAAAAGGATTATAAAAAGCCGGATTCGAAAGCTGAATCACAAGAATGGCAGCTTCCGCCGGAGTGATTTCAGTAGCACCATGTCCAAAATAATATTTAGAAGCAGCATTAACACCATAAGTTCCGCCACCAAAATAAATCTTGTTCAAATAAAGTTCAAGAATTTCGTTTTTAGAATAACGGCGTTCCATCTGAATAGCCCACCATAATTCCTTAATTTTTCTAGTATATGACATATCTGTTCTGTCACAATATAAAGTACCAGCAATCTGCTGAGTCAAAGTAGACCCACCACCAAGAGATTTTCCTGTAAGCTTACCAAAAACAGCACGCATAACGGCTTTTACACTGAAACCTTTATGAGAAAAGAAAATTCTGTCTTCACGGGTGATGAGAGCATCAATTAAATGCTGAGGCAATTGTTGATAAGAAATAATTTCGCGTTTTTCATCAGAAGCAAATTCCGTAATCACTTCACCGTTAATATCCAGAAGTTTTGTAGGAAGAGCAGTGTCAAATTCAGAAATATATTCAGAGTTTTCGATATTTTTTGTTTCAGAAAGAGCCCATCCCAAAAGTGCTCCCATTGAAATAGAAGAAATAAACAATAAAGATAAAAACACAATTCCAGATTTCTTAATTTTTGCCATAGCTTTTTATTATAAATTAATTTCTACTATTATACAAGATAATGAAAATATATGTAAACATAATAAATTTCAGGGCGTCCCCCTTCGCTTCACTACGGGTCGGGCGTTCCAGAGTTCCGCTATCGCTCCAGCCTCCTCACTACGCTTCACATACGTTTCGCTCCGTTGCGGTGGCCGCTTTGCGCTCTTCCATGCCCTGACGCATGTTTAAACCAAATTTTTGCTCCTGCACGTGATTTGCATTGGAATACCAAACTTCCTTAAAATCATAACCTTGAAGGAAGTTTCAACTTTCGAAAGGTTATGATTCGTTTGCGGCAAGCGAACAGTTTAATAAGAGAGTTACGTTAGGAACTCTAAGATAAATCAAATGGCGCTATTTTATAGGTTTATTCTGAGGTCGTACCCCCAACTCTCCAATTAAATCCTTATAAATCAATAAACTTTACATAAAAAAAATGTTCAAAAATCACCCTTAAATCAGTTGCGAAACAACAATCTTTATTGTAAGATTATAAAGAACATTCAGAAACTGACATTTGATTAGTTTTTTAATGTATTTTTCAAAAACAATTTTTTGCGAGGTTAAAAAATGGCATACAAAGTAAATGACAGTTGTGTAAACTGTGGAGCTTGTGAACCAGTTTGTCCTGTTGAAGCAATCTCAGAAAAAGACGGAGCTCGTACAATTGATGCAGACAAATGCATCAGCTGTGGTTCATGTGCAGCTGAATGTCCTTCAGAAGCAATTGAAGAAGCTTAATTAACACAAATTATTACAAGACTGTCCGGAATTCATTTTTTTTCAGAATTTTTTGAGACAGTCTTTTTTTATGAAAAAAAGTTTTTTTATTTTCCTTTTATGTAATTTATTTTTCCTCACAGCTCAAACTGACACAAAAATAATTGAAACAACACAGATTCAAAATCAAGAAAATTCAAAATTAATAGAAATAAAAAAAGAAAACCTTCCGACAATCGAAAGCCTTTTGCCTTCCAGGTCAAATTTAGTTTTTAAAGAATATCAGTCAATTATAGAAAGTAACAGCAAAGCTTTGAGAGCAGGTCGTGAGCCGGAAATCATTTTTTTTCTATATAAAAATACAGAAAAATTTACTTTTCAAGCTTTAGCGGCACGTTGCTGCATTACTCAGGAAACTCTAGCTACATTAAATCAGATTGATAATGGGCAGCAGGATATAAAGAACAAAGAATTAATTCTGCCGGCTGTAAACGGAATTTTTATTCCATCATCTGAGGAAAAAACGCTTAATTCTTTGGAAACACTTTTACAGGAAAATTATTTAAAAACGGGCAATCAAATCTTAACAAAAAATAATTTTTATTATAACATTAATGGAAGAAATTACATTTTTTTGCAAGATAAACGTTTTTCTTCTATAGAAAGAGCATATTTTCTGGATTCTGCATTACAGTTGCCGCTGGATAAAAATGCATTTTGGGTTTCTTCCGAGTTTGGAAAAAGAAAAAATCCATTTTCGCAAAAAGAAAAAAATCACAACGGCATAGATTTAGCAGCTCCAGAAGGAACTCCTGTTTATGCAATAAAAGACGGTGCAGTTTACGTTTGTGTTCCAAATGATAACGAATTTGGCAATTATGTGATTTTGAGCCACGATACTGGAAAAACTACAAGCGTTTATGCACATCTGCAAAGTTATACAGTGGAACAATATCAGACTGTAAAAAAAGGGGAGATAATTGGATATGTTGGACAGACAGGAATGGCAACAGGTCCGCATCTGCATTTTGAAATCCGTCAGGGAGGAAAACCGGAGAATCCTCGACAAAAATTAAAGTTAGATGAAAAATAGATTTTTTAGAACTGTAAAATTTTTTATCATTCTCATTATGTTCCCGTTTTGTTTGTGGGCCGAATCCTTTAGGGTAAACAAAGTCAATGTCGCTCAAATCGAACAGGCTTTGGGATTTGAAACTTCTGTTAAAATGGGAATAAACGATGCCCTTACAGTAACACTTCCAGAAGACAGAACTTTTATAGAAGGGCTAGAACTTAAAATGGAAATTCCTGAAAACATTGCTTACTGGGTTGATTCAGTTGCATGTTCTGTTTATTCAGATGTAAAACCAAATCCTTCATCAAAACAGATTGATTACTCTGGAACACGGGCATTTGTGCATACTTTGCCGGGAAAATTATCATGGGTGCTTCAAATTCCAATCACAAAAGACAATTCACTCAAAACAAACAAATACATCACAAAAGTGGATACAATAATTGAGCCCAAAAATGACACAATATTTGTCAGATTACAGCCGGTTATGAAAGGAATTCCAGAAGAAACATTAAAATCTATCATCCCGATAACAATAAAACCACTTTTAATAGATAAAGGACAGTTGAACATAGAATTGATTCCTCCACAGTCACAGGAAAATCTTTCGTTATGTACAATTTATATAGATGAAATCTCTGTCGATATGACAAAAAAAATCATTCTTGATACTGGCATTCACAATATTTCAGTCATTTCAGAAGATTACCGAAATGAAAACAGAACAGTGCGAATAGATCAGGCAAAAACTACCGATTTGAAAATCGAAATGAAAAGCATAGAACCGACATTACTTATCACAGCACCAGAAGGCACACTGATTCTTCTCGATGAGCAGGAATGTATTCAGATTGGAAAAGAATTTATAATCTCAGAAGGCGAACATAAAATCAAATTTGCAATCGGTGATTATGAAATTACAAGAACAATTACAGCCATAAAAGGTAAAACATATTCAGCAAACTTTTCCCTCGACTTAGAAATAACAGAGAATTAATTTTTTATTCCCATATATAAATCAGTAAAGTAAGTTAATGAGCTCTGGCTCGTTCGTAATTTTTATAAATCTATGGTGTTTTTGTTTACATGAGCTGTGAGTTTTTCAATGCTTCGATAAACACTCGTAAAAAAAAGTGTCATCTCTGGCTCATAGGGTTGTGCGAATAAAATCAGTTTTGGTATTGCACATTTCAGCACGAACCAGCAAAATCCATAAGTTTTTGCAAATTTAGATTAAAATAGGGACACAAAATAGGCACAAAAATAGGGACAGACCTTTTATGGTGATGGTAGCTGTATACAGTACAGAAAACAGGAACAGACCTTCCTTGAAAATTTGTCTGTTTTAATGTGTTTGCCAAAGCCTGGAGAGTTTTCAGAATGAATTAAACATGGTAAAAATGGGAAAAGACTTTAGAGAGATTCTGTTGTAGAGCCAAGAAAGTTCATTTCAAAACAAGGTCTCCCCCCCCCCTCAGACTGTCTAAAAACTACATTTTTGGTTGTTTTTTCTTCCTCAAACCCCATATTTAGTGTCGTTTTTTGTCTTTTCCATCAAATTTAACACTAGGGCTTTGAGTTTTTAGACAATCTCCCCTTTTTTTTTCTCCGCTTCGAAATCGCTTTTCCAGTTCTTCCAGTTCTTTAAAATCAAGGCTTTCCTCAAATGCTTCAAACATCCTTGCAGGACTATCTTTATCTATGTACTCATCAAAACTTTCTGGAAACAACAGATTCTGCTTTCTATTTTTCCCTTTTATGTATCTCATATGGGAATTGTACTATATCAGTTGTGTGTTGTAAATTCCTTAGTGATTAGACAATTTTCCCCACCCACCCCAAAAAAAATATAAAAAAAATATAAAAAAAACACATTAGCACTTGACACTTTTTTAAAAGGAGTATAATATAACATTCACCGTCGCGAAACAGCGACGCAGTTCTTCGACAGAACAGGGAAGGAAACGATTGATTTGCATTCAGATGAATAAAAATTTGAATGTATCAATGAAAGTTATATGTCAAAACAGACTGTAGTCGCTTCTGAAAAAGAAGAAACAGGTTGCAGTACGCTAAGTTCGTTTTTGAAACTTAGAAGAAATCAATTCAACTTA
>SAMEA3663026__coassemble_298_pt1 | contig 41777 bp, 33 predicted proteins | sample SAMEA3663026__metabat2_high_PE_017 | metagenome-assembled genome bin SAMEA3663026 (sample SAMEA3663026) | pig gut metagenome | biome: pig gut; feature: pig-associated habitat; material: faeces | place: France | collected 2012
ACCAAATCGACACCAGTGACTTTTAAAACTGTCACCTTTTTTGGGTGCATATCAAAAATAGGGCGTTCCCCTTTGCTTCGCTACGGGTCGCAGTATTCCGGGCTCGCTCAAACCGCTCGGTGCTGGCTCGTGCTAGAATTTCGCACACCAACGAGAATTCAGTTTGCACGAGCCGCGAGTTTTTTTAACGATGATGCTAAAAACTCGAAGAAACAGAGGCTATAATCAAGACCTGCACCTGCCTTCGGCAGCCCTCCATGTTGCTAACGCAGGTTTAAACTAAAAACAAGAACCGTCATCACTTTACTCCTGTGCAGTAAAAATATCTAATAGAACAACCACCCATTTTGTGCTATAATAACCCTATGAACGAAAGATTTTTGCCAATCGGCATTCAGGATTTTGAAGATTTGCGAACTCGTGGTTGCATTTATGTAGACAAAACTGAACTTATCTACAGACTTGCAAAGGAAGGAAAACCATATTTTTTAAGCCGTCCGCGCCGGTTCGGGAAAAGTCTTTTGCTTTCTACTATGGAAGCGTATTTTCTTGGGAAAAAGGAACTGTTCAAAGGTCTTGCAATCGAAAAACTTGAAAAAGAGTGGATTGAATATCCTGTTTTGAAAATCAGTTTTGGTGTAAACAGTTATGAAAACAACGAACGGTTAAAATCACGGCTCGATTCTATTGTTTCTGAAAATGAATCTTGTTATAACATTGAAAAGAAAAGCGACAACCCTGCCGAAAGATTTGCAAACATAATTCGTGAAGTTTCAGAAAAGTTTAACCAAAAAGTTGTCATCCTAATTGACGAATACGACAAACCGATTCTTGATGCTCTCTACTCTGAATACGAAGAACAAAACCGTCAGGAGCTTCGCAGTTTTTACAGTCCGTTAAAAGACTCTGACAAATATATCCGTTTTCTTTTCATAACTGGAATTACAAAAATAAGTCACGTAAACATTTTCAGTGGACTGAATCAGTTGAACGACATCAGCCTTGATAGCAAATATTCATCACTCTGCGGAATTTCAGAAAGCGAACTTGAGCAGTATTTTGAGCCTGAAATTAAAACTCTTGCCGAAAAGCAGGAAATGACAGTAGCTGAGACAAAAGAAAAGCTTGCCCAAATGTACGACGGCTATCATTTTGCCCACGATGTTGAAGGCGTGTACAATCCGTTCTGCCTTTTAAAATGCTTTTTTTCCAACGACTTCGGTTCCTACTGGTTTGAAAGCGGAACGCCGTCCTTCCTCGTAAAAACCTTGCAGTATCAGCCGTTGGAACTTGAAAACCTCGTAAATGGAAGGCTTGCCACGGAAAACCAGTTCAAAAATTACGACCCCGACAGCAAGAACATGCTGCCAGTTGTTTACCAAAGCGGCTACCTTACAATAAAAGATTTTGAAAAAGAAACACGTTTTTACACTCTCGATTTTCCAAATCGCGAAGTTGAAGAAGGCTTTCTGGAAGTTTTGCTGCAAAAATTTGTGACAGTGCCTTACGATGATATGGGACTTGAAATCGGGAATATGAAAATCGCCCTTAAAAACCGCAATATCGACAAAGTTCTTTCTATTATAAAGTCCGCCATTGCAGACCTTCCGACAATCGTAAAAAAAGAAATGTGCGAAAATTACTACGAATCAGTTACGCACCTGATGTTCCGCATGACAGGATGCCGCGTAATTTCCGAGCTTCAGTCAGTTGCAGGAAGAAGTGACGTAGTCGTTACTACAAAAGACAGCGTCTTTATTTTTGAACTGAAAATGGACAAAGGCCGAGCGTTTGAAGAAGTTGCCGCCGAAGCTTTGGAGCAGATTGACGCCAACGGCTACGCAGACCGATTTATCGTGAGCGGAAAGCAAATCTACAAAGTGGGAGTTGTTTTTTCCAGCGAAGGTAAGGGAATGTGCGGTTGGAAGGTGAAGTGATTCCTAAGGATTGGTTCAGGAAAATAAAATGAAAGTAAACATCAAAAACATAGCAGACGAACTTCAGACAATAAGTGATGGCGATTGCCTTTTTTACAACAAGATAACAGGCGAAACGGAATGGTTCGGAGAAGAATTCGGAAATCCAAATGATTTGGAACTTGACGACATCGAAGAAGATGAAAATTTTGTTTGTCTTCCATCAAAGTGGAATATCAATGATTATGAAATAATGGAAGATTTCATGAATGCCCAGAAAAATGTGCAGATTCAAAATCAGATTTTTCAGGCAATAAAAGGCAAAGGCGCTTTCAGAAATTTCCGTGCCGCCGTCGAAAGAAACGGTTTGCTTGATGACTGGTATAAGTTTAAAGATTCAGCCTACGAACAAATTGTAAGAGACTGGTGCAAAAAAAACGGACTGGAAACAGAATAGGATGATGTTAGGTCTGTCCCTGTTTTACAGTATAGTTAATGTGTCGACAACAGTTCCGGGGTTTTAGGGGCGGCGCCCCTAGGCGAAAGGGTAGGACGCAACGAAGTGCGGCCGTAGGGGAAGGCTTTCCCCTCTATAAAATATTATATAGAGGTAAATTATTTCTTTGGGAAATAACATTAAAAAAAATCAGAAAAGAGTTGGGGCTTACTCAGGAAGAGTTGGCATGTAGTTTTATCTTTTGTTGTTGTAAATTGACTGTATAAGGTGGCATATAGTGCTGCATGCTCTCCCAATCAGTTTCATTAATTTTCAATCAGCCATTTCCAGATTGGAAAAACTTCTATCTTTACTCCATCGACAGTCATTTCCTTTTCTTCTTCATAAGTGATGATTATAAATCTTTTTGATTCCTTAATTGTCCTGGCTGCTTCTGCAAGAGCACGGGTTTCTCTGTCGCTGGAAATATTTGAAACAGAATAAGAAGCCTGAATGACTTCGCCTGTTTCTTCAACAAAAAAATCTGCATCAATATTCTGACTTTTAAGATAATACAAATTGTCCTTATATTTATTCCAAAGATTAACTGCAACAAGGTTTTCAAGCAGTTTTGGTTCTTCTTTGTTCAAAAAAAGATTTAATAAACCGTTGTCGTTAAAGTAATATTTTGGAGTCGTTTCTTTATCAACAAATTTTGAAAAATAATTTCTGATGGCAAAGATTAAAAATGACTGACGGGCATATTCCACATAATCTATGACAGCATCTTTGCTGATATTTACACCTATTGATTTTAAAATATTGTGTAATTTTGAATAAGAAACTTCATCCTTAACTGTTTCTGCAATTTTTTTCATTAAAAGTCGTAATCCGTTTGTATTTCTGATTCCGTTTCTGGCTGCAATATCTCCAAGCAGGATTTTTTGATAGATGCTTGATACATATTCCCGTTTATCTTTATATTCAATATTTTCTGGAAAGCCTCCAAAGTAAAAATAATTTTGCATTTCTCTTTTGATTTTTCCACTGTCCTTTGTAGAAAAAATTGTTTTATCAGAATAGTCGATATTTTTTGCTTTTAAGAATTCTCTGAAATTGAATGGAGTAACATATTTTGTAAGATACCGTCCGCCTAATCGGGTTTCAATTTCTGCAGAAAGCATTTTTGCATTGCTTCCTGTGATAAATGTATGTTCTTTTGAATCTGCCATACGGCGTGCAAACTTTTCCCAGCCTTCAATATTTTGAATTTCATCAAAGAAAAACCATCCTTTTTTATCAGACATTTCTGCCTGAACTGAAAGAATGTCATTAAAATCATTTAAGGTGAATTCAGAAAGTCGTTCATCTTCAAAATTGATGTAGATAATCTGATTCCAATCTGTTCCTGATGCGACCAAATTCTGTACAATTTTGTAAAGCAGGGTTGATTTACCGGCTCTACGAAGGCCAATAACAACATAATTTGCGTTAATATCAAATTCGTATTCACGTTCCACTATCTGAAAGTTTTTAATGATTTCATGCTGGTCGTAAATAACATTTTTTAGTATATTATGATTCATTTTTTAACCTTAAGTGTAGCTCAATTTGACGAGAAGTGCTGAGTAATCGCTTCAAAGTGTTAATCAGCACTTCCTTAAAAATTGTCCCTCAGAAAGTTTTCACTTTTGAGGATGTAGAATATATTCGCGTGAGCAAACACCTTTTATTTATAACTGTCGAATACAGTCGACAAATACTGTTTATAATGACGACTGTAAACGACAAAAAATATCTTATATTGTCGATTATACTCGACAATATAAGATAAGTCAACTTAATATCAACTTTACACTACCTTTTCGACAACAGTTTTGAAGTATTTTACCAGATTGCCGCTACAAGTTTATGGCAAATTTACAATTGAAAAAGGATAAATAAAATAGAAACAGATTCAAATTCGAGTGTAAACAGAGATATGCTATGTTTGTTCTTACAATTCCAATGCTGTTTTTAGGTTTAATCATTCTTACAATCTACTATCACGTAAAATCTAAAGATACAAAACTTTCAGAAGATGAAAGAAAGAGTTACAAAATTGATAGAAATATAAGTATCGGTTGTACAATTCATTCTGCTGGAAGTATCTATAAAAATACAAAGGAATGTGTAAGAGATATTCAAAGAGATGCTTGTAAAAAAAAGTGATTTATTGACGGCGAATTTTAATGCCTGACCAAGCCTACTCAAACTCCCTGGATAGCGGTTCGGGGAGTTTTTTACAGTTTCTTTTTTCAGCACTTTCCGCAGTATTCATAACCTGCATCTGTCACCGCTTTTTTGATAAGTTTTTCATCAACTTCATTTGAAGTTTCAAAAGTTACCGTTCCTGTTTCGTGGGAGGCAGATACATTTGCAATTCCGTCCACAGCTTCAAGTGCCTTTTTTACATGCATTTCGCAATGACCGCACATCATTCCTTTTACTGAAATTTCCATTTTGCAAATCTCCTTATCATTATTTTTGGTTTCCAGAATATTTTGTTTTGATATATCATTTTCCTTTCTAGGATTTTTGATGCTTTTTTTGTATGTTTCTTTATACGGTTTTATAAAATTAAGTCTTAATGCATTTGTTACGACGCAGAAACTTGAAAGTCCCATTGCAGCAGCTCCAAACATTGGATTCAAGTTCCATCCAAATGCTGCTGCGTAACAACCTGCGGCCAGAGGAATTCCAATCACATTGTAGAAAAATGCCCAAAACAGATTTTCATGAATGTTACGCAGTGTTTTCCGGCTGATTCTGATTGCCGCAGCTACGTCCATCAGCGAATTTTTCATCAAAACTACATCAGCGGCATCAATTGCAACATCCGTCCCAGCTCCAATGGCAATTCCCACATCAGCTGTTGTAAGGGCAGGTGAATCATTTATTCCATCTCCCACCATTGCAACTTTTCCTTTTTTCATCAGCTTTTTGATAACTTCGGCTTTTTCGTCTGGCTTTACAGAAGCGATAGCTTCATCAACACCAGATTGCTTTGCGATTGTGCGTGCTGCAATTTCATTGTCACCTGTGAGCATTACAGTGTGAATTCCCATTTTTTTAAGCTGACTGACAGCTTTTGCAGAATCTTCTTTTATCGTATCTGCAACTGCAATTATGCCAAAAATTTTATTTTTCTTAGCAAAAATAACAGGAGTTTTTCCCTGAGCAGAAAGTTCATCAAGAGTTTTTTCATCAGGAGAAATATCTGTCATCTTTTTGATGAATTCTGCATTTCCGCCATAAATTTCTTCACCGTCAATAAAAGCTTTAAGTCCGTTTCCCGGTACTGAATTAAAATTTTTTGTTTCCAAAAAAGAGATTTGTTTTTCTTTTGCATAAAGAACAATTGCTCTGGAGATTGGATGTTCACTTTTTTCTTCTATAGAATAAGCTGTTTGAATGAGTTCATTTTCGTTCACATCTTCTGCCGGAATGATATCTGTTACTTTCATGATGCCGGTTGTAATTGTTCCAGTTTTATCCAGTGCGGCAATTTGCGTGCGTCCAGTCTGTTCAAGAGATGCTGAAGTTTTAAACAGAATTCCTGATTTTGCTGCAACTCCGTTACCGACCATAATAGCCACAGGAGTTGCAAGCCCCAATGCACATGGGCAGCTGATTACCAGAACAGAAACGGCGCGGGCAATTGCATATCCGACAGTTTGTCCTGCAATGAGCCAGACTGCAAAAGTGATGACAGCAATCGCAATCACTGCAGGAACGAAAATACCCGAAACTTTATCTGCAATTTTTGCAATCGGAGCTTTAGTTGCTGCGGCATCGCTTACCATCCGAATGATTTCCGAAAGTGTTGTATCTTCGCCAACTCTTGTGGCACGGCAAACAAGAAAGCCTGATGTATTGATTGTGGCAGAAGTGACAGCATCGCCAGCAGACTTTTCCACAGGAATGCTTTCTCCAGTCAAAGCAGATTCATTTACAGCACTTTGACCTTTTTCGACAATTCCATCTACAGGAATTTTGTCTCCTGGTCGCACAACAAATAAATCATCCTTTTTTAAACTTTCCACAGAAACAGTTTTTTCTTTTCCGTCCACCAGAATAACGGCAGTTTCAGGCGACAGATTCATAAGGGATTGTAATGCGCTTGTAGTTTTTCCTTTTGCCTTTGCTTCCAGCATTTTTCCTACAGTAATCAAAGTCAAAATCATTGCAGCAGATTCAAAATAAAACTGATCCATCCAGTACATAATCTGTTCGCTGTTTACATCAAGAACAGCTTTACTCATGGCAAAAAGTGCAAAAACACTGTAGCCGAAAGCAGCAGTTGCACCAAGCGCAATTAAAGTATCCATATTTGGTGATTTATGAAAAATGGCTTTAAATCCACTGATAAAAAATTTTTGATTAATAATCATCACAAAAGAGGCAAGCAAAAGTTCGTAAAGCCCCATTGCAACATGGTTTCCGTCCAAAAAAGATGGAAGCGGCCAGTTCCACATCATGTGTCCCATGGAAACATACATCAGAGGAATCAGAAAAATGACAGATGCAATAAGACGCATTTTCATTTTTGGAGATTCAGCGTCCTGAAAGGAATTGGATTTGGATTTTTGGGAATATTTTGTACCAGTTATGGAGCTGGAATCATAGCCAGACTTTGATTGTTTCAGGCTGGCACCGTAACCTGCTTTTTTTACCGCCTTTATTATATCATTACTAGAAGCCGTCCCTTCCACACCCATAGAATTGGTAAGCAGATTTACGGCACAACTTGTTACGCCAGGAACTGCCTTTACAGCCTTTTCTACACGACTTTGACATGCGGCACAACTCATCCCAGTTACATTATATTGTTCCATAAAAAGCTCCCTAAAAAATTGATTAAAAAACTGTAAATTATCTCATCATGACATAGAAGTAAACATTTTGGATATTATTTTTACCAATTAATATGGTAGGTATATAATAACAAAGAGAAAATTTTCAGTCAACTAAGTGAAACAGCGTATGTAATCAAAGAAAAGTCAGCCACCACAAAATCCAGCAAAGACTATATTATTATCAAATAATTCCCTTCATCAGTTTATCAGACTTCGCACAGAAAATCACCGTTGCTGCCAATGTCAGAATTTCTGTTACGGGGGAGGTGAGCCAGATTCCGTCCATTCCCCATAAAGCAGGAAAAACAAAAATCGTAATGAGCAAGATAAAAATTCCTCGCAGAAAGGCAATCACGGCAGACTGTTTCGGACAGTTTATTGAAGTAAAGTACATGGAACCTGCCACATTAAATCCCTGCAGCAAAAATTCCAGCGCAAAAATTTTAAATCCACGACTTACCATATTGATGATTTCAGCGTCGTCAACAAATACAGAACAGTAAAATCTTCCTCCAAAAAATAATACAACTGCAAATACAGCCCCAACACCAAAAACTATGCGGTTCGTAATCTTTCTTAAATCAACACAAAGTTTACTTTCTTTTGCTCCAAAACAGAAACTTACAAGAGGGGACATACCTTCGCAAAGTCCAATGGCAATCATATTGAAAATAAACATTGAATATCCAAGAATCGTAAAAGCTGCAACACCGTTTTCGCCCACAAATTTCAACAAAACAAAGTTGTAACAGAACATACTGATGCAGCCTGCAAGTTCACCGATACATTCCGAACTTCCATTGAAAAAAGTCTGCTTTACAGTCTGACCGTCAAATTTGAATCTGCAAAAGTTCAACAGAATTTGATTTGGATTTTTTGAACGTCTGAAAATAAAATACAAAGTGTTCAAGGCAGCAGAAATGCTCAGCGAAATAAGCGAAGCAAAAATCAAACCGCGAATACCAAACCTGAGTTTTGCAGTAAACAGAAAATCAAGAAAAGCATTCAAAATAATAGAAAGCGCATTCACACCCATATAAATCTGTGGCTCTCCATCCGCCCGCAAAAACATTCCGTAACACGAATCCATAATCATGAGTGGAGCCGAAAAAAGAAAAACAGAATAATACTGCCTGAAAAGAACTTCAACTTCACCCTGCGCGTTCAGCAGACGGAGCATGGGATTAAAAAGAAAAAACGACACAAGAGAAATCACAATACCCACACAAAGAACAAGAAACATAGACTGACTGAAAGTATTGTTTGCACGAGATTTCTCTCCGCTTCCAATGGCAATACCGGCAATCACACTTCCGCCAACACCAATCATAAGCCCTACAGCAAGATAAAAATACAGCAACGGCAGCCCCAGATTGATGGCAACTAAAGCTTGCGGCCCAATATAATTTCCTGCAAAATAACCGTCCACAACAGTAATCAGCGACGTCATCAGCATTCCAATTGTGGCAGGAATACCAAACTGCAAAATACTTTTAGTTTTGTTTAATTTGATTTTTTCAATTTCCATAAAATTCCACCTCTTGATAAAAAAATCTTGATATGAAATTTACCTTCAAAATAAAAATTAAACTTCTGAATTTGTGCGGAATTAAAATTTCGTGTGTAAAACAGGGATAAAAACAGGGACAGACCTTAAAAGTTTGATTACACCCCTATAAAAACTTCGCGTTAGCGATTGCGCAGGAGGCGCAAAATCCAAGTTTATGAAGTGCAACGCACGAAATAAACTTGAGTGATAAAAATTACATGGATGTAATTTTTATCACACCCCCATTACACTTTCAATAACGCAGGTGTGCTTTTTGCTTTCGTCGTAAGTGATTCCTACAAGAAGAACTTCGCCACTGTAACCTTTAAGTGCGCCTGTGTAATTTTTTTCTTTTATCTGTTTGATTGCAGTTTCTGCTATTTTGTCGTGCTTCAGTTCAATCACCATGGCAGGCTTGTTTTTTACGTCGGAACGTGGAATCATCACCATGTCGGCAAATCCTTTTCCGCTTGGAAGTTCGCGGTAAATATTGTAATAGGCTGGGGCGGTAAAATATGCCATTGTGATAACGCAGCTTAAAGAATTTTCGTCGTTGTATTTTAAAATCGATGTGTAAGTTTCGTGGGCAAGTTCAATAAGTTCTGCAGCACGGTCCTGGTCTTTTCGAATTGTTGCCTTTAAAAGACTGTCACATTTTGAAATTGTCGCAGCAATGTTGTGCCATGCACCTGTTTGCAATGCAAGTTTATAAGCCATTCCAACTTCAAAATTGGGCAGAAAAGCTTCATTATTTTCAGCATCAAAAGCAAGATAACCCAGATGAATAAGTGCCGTCAAAGCTTCATCTTTTGAATTGATAATAGAAAGGTCATTTGTAAAAGTTTCCGTATCAACTTCAATTCTGCCGCCTTCAAGAACAGTCATCACATCTTCTTTAAGACCATCAAAATTCAACTGGATATAATTATTTATGGTTCCAAAAGCAGAAGTATTTTTCCAGTAGGATTCCAGACTGTGATCTGTCATCGCCTGACTTACAGAATTAGGATTGTACATGTGCTGACCGTTTATCAGATAGCCGTTGTACCATTTTTTTACAGAATCAAAATTCATGCCGTACTCTTGGCAAAGGTCTTTAACTTCATCTTCAGTAAAACCAAAATAAGGTGTAAACTGCTTGGAATCAATCATTGTGTATTCATCAAAATTGTTCAGGGCAGATTCGTTGTCGATTTTTTTAATCGGGAGGATTCCTGTGATGTAAGCAAGTGCCAAAAATGACTTTGCCTCTTCGCTTTTAAAAAGTGAATGTAAAAATTGAAGATATTTACGCACGAGTTTCTGATTATCTGCTTGATTTCGCACAACACAATCCCATTCATCTATGATGATGACAAATTTTCTGTCAGTCAGTCTGTAAACATCGTTTAGAATCAAATGAAGCGGCTGAGTATAATCAATTTTTTCCTGAATTTCCTGTTCAAACTCAAAAACAAGACGTTTCAAAATTGTTTCCACAACATCTTCTTCATTAAAATCAGAAGCCGATGCCACATCAATGTGAATCACATTGTATTTGTTCAGATGAGTTTCAAAATCTTTTTCCTGAGCAATTTTGTAAGGAGCAAAGAGTTCCCGGGAATTACTTCCAAAACTGTAATAGGCATCAATCATTCCTGCAGCCTGTGATTTTCCAAAACGGCGAGCGTGGGAAAGGGCAATGCATCGCTGCTCCGTGTTTAAGATTTTGTTTGTTTCAGAAAGAAGCATTGTTTTATCAACATAAACCTGGCTTTTTATAGCCTGCTTAAAACTTTCGTTTCCCGGATTAAAATAAGCTCCCATTTTTCACCTCGTTTTTTATATTGCCGCAAAATGGCGCAAGTGCCAACTTTTGTATCAGTGTATAAATGATAATTTTCTTTCTATAATAATTATAATATAATACCTATCATTTTTTTTCTACAATAAAAAAGTCGCAAGAATTAAATTCATTATTTTATTCACCACTCAAAGCAATTACAGGATCAAGTTTTGCTGCGCGACTTGCAGGATTTAATCCAAAGAAGATTCCTGTAATCACACTGAAAATGAATGAAATAAAGCAGGCTTTTATATTGATAACAAAAATTTGTTTCTGTACATATTCAACACATAAACTTATGATTATGCCAGTTATTACTCCGATTATTCCCCCTATCAGCGTAATGCTTGCAGATTCAACGAGAAATTGCTGTCTGATATCAGCTGGTGATGCTCCCAATGCTTTTCTGATTCCGATTTCCTGTTTCCGCTCGGTGACGGTCACAATCATGATATTCATGATACCAATTCCGCCAACCAAAAGTGAAATGGCAGCTATAGCACTTAACATCATGCTCATTGTATTTGTAATTTCGCTCATCTGATTGAGCATGGACTGCATTGATGTGACTCGAACGGCATATGAACTACCTGATTTTTCTGTACAATAATTTGTGATGATGTCAACGAGTTGTGTTGCCATCTGATTAGAAACTGCTTGTACCATGACAGTGTCTGCGCTGGGATTAGGCATAATTTTTTTGGAATAAAAACCGCGTGGAATGTAAGCAGAACCATTTTCCATCCCCGAAGTCTGTTCTTTTAACACTCCAATAACTTCAAAACCAAAAGTCACTTTTCCAACAACAAGCATTACTTTTTTCCCAATGGCGTCACCTGATGGAAAAAAGTCCTGAGCCACATCATAACTCAAGATTATTTTTTGTGTTCCTTCCTGATTATCTGTAACATTAAAAAAAGTACCATCCTGCAATTCCAGATTGTACATTTCCAGATAACCAGTTTCTATTGCTGAACAACTGACTGATGATGAAAGTTCATTGTATCCTATTGTAGCATTAAGTGAGTTTTTGTACCAAATCTTTTTGATGCCAGGAATATTATCAAACAAATCTTCCCGAAAAGTTTCATTAAAAGATAAAACAGCGTTTCTTCCGCGCGTGAGCCGCCCTCCATTTATGCTCACCACATCAAGACCTGCAGTTCCGAAAGTCTGTGCAACTTGTTTTGTAGAACTTGCTCCCATGCTTGTGATTACGATTACGGAAGCAACACCAATAATTATTCCAAGCAGGGAAAGAAAAGTTCGTGTCTTATTGCGCGTAAAACTTTGTATCGCATATAAAAAATCTTCTATCATAATTTTCCCCCAGATTTTTCTGCACTTTCATCACTCTCATCAGCCTGAATTAATCCATCAAAAATTCTGATACAGCGATTCATGGAAGCACCAATTCCACCATCATGAGTTACGATGATGATTGTCGTTCCTTTTTCCTGATTAATCTGGCGGAATAATTCCATCACCTGTTTTCCTGTTGAAGAATCCAAAGCACCAGTAGGTTCATCTGCGAGTAAAATTTTTGGAGAGGTAACCATTGCACGCGCAATAGCAACACGTTGTTTTTGACCGCCCGAAAGTTCATGAGGTCTGTGATTCATTCGCTGCTCTAATCCCACAGATTCAAGTGCATGTTCAGCTCTTTTTTTTCTTTCAGATTTATCAATTTTTTGATATTTAAGAGGAAGCATGACATTTTCCAGTACTGTCATTCCCTGAATCAAATGATATTGCTGAAAAACGAATCCAATAGTTTTATTGCGCAGAATTGCAAGTTCTTTTTCTGACATTTGTGATGTAAATTTTCCGTTTATCTGAATTTTTCCTGAAGTTGGACGATCCAGACAACCAATCATATTCATACAGGTTGATTTTCCAGAACCAGATGGTCCCATGATTGCAAGAAATTCTCCCTGTTTGATTTCAAAACTCACACCGCGCAGAGCATGTACTTCATTTTCTCCAATTTTGTACGTACGCGTAACATTTTCCAGTTTAACGACAGTTTCACTCAGATTGATATTATTCATTTTTTTGACATTATCCACATTATCCATAATTCACTAAAACTATATGATTACATAATTACATCGGCGGCATTCCGCCAGCACCAGGCATTCCACCACCCGACATTCCACCTGACTGACCATTTCCATTTCCGTTTCTGTTTGAGGTATTTCCATTATTTTTTTGCGAATTTGAATTGTTGCGCTGTTGTTTTTCTCCAGATTTTGGGGATTTTGACTGCTGCAGCAACCGCTCGCCGCCTTCAAGACCTTCTAGAATCTTTACATAATCTCTTCCATAAGGAATAATTTTTACCTCTTTTCTTTCTTCATTTTTCGCAAGTACAACAAATGCTTTTTTGTTTTCATAACCGACAGCATTACGTTCAACTATAATATTATCCACAGGAGCTTCAATCTGAATTTTTCCAGTAAATGAAAAATTAGGTAAAATGGCTGACGGATATTTATCAATGCGAATTTTGACTTTCACAACAGTTGCTCCGCGTGATGTGATTTCGCCGATAGCAGGCCAGCTTTCCACATATCCTTTTATAACATCAGGATAAGCTGAAAACTGCAAATCCACTTCCTGTCCTTTTTGGAGTTTTGAAACATCAGTTTCCGCCACTTCCACTTCAGCAACAAGATAATCGATATTTACTAAAGTACCAACAGAATCTTTTGCTTCCAAAGAATCTCCAACAGCAACATCCAAATCAGCAATAATCCCATCAAAAGTAGCTGTAACTTTGCGGTCTTCCACCTTTTGCACAAGAGAAAGTCTCTGCGTTTCTTTTAATTGAAGTTCACGTGATGAGCCTGAAATTCTTGTCGTCGCCATATCATAATCATGTTTTGCAAGATTGTATAATTCAGTCGTATTGTCAAGTTGCAAAATCACATCGCCTTTTTTTACGGAATCTCCAGCCTTTACATTAACAGCTACAACCGTTCCTGCAGAAAGAGCCTGCAAAGTCTGTTGTTGTGCCGCAGAAACAGTACCAGAAATTTCGATGATATTTTCATAAGTTTCCACTTTTACAGTATAAATTTCTTTTTCTTCCGTCGGTTTGTGTAAAATTACTCGAAATCCAACGAGAATACCTGAAAGTACAATCAAAACAGCACATAAAATCAAAACAATTTTCACACTTTTTTTTATCATATAATTCTCCATAAAAAACACCGTGTTAACGGCGAGCCATGGATGGCGAGAATCCAAGTTTATGAAGTGCAATGCACGAAATAAACTTGAGTGATAAAAATTACACGGATGTAATTTTTATCACACCTCCATAAAAAACACCGCGTTAGCAGTGGCGCATGGAGGTGCCAAATCCATAAAAACTTTATATAATTAATCCACAAAAAGAGACAAAATTTCATCATTATACATAATCAATTCTATTTTATTGATAACTGTTTTTACAAAATATGATTGAGCATTCACTTTTGCAGAAAAATATTCGCTTTCCGTCACAAAACCATCCATGAACCATTTTTGCAAATCCTTTTCCATCTTCCTGTACATTTCATAATATTCCTCAGAAGATTTCTTGTTCCATTGCAAATCATTAAGCTTTTGTTCATATTCTACAATAGTAGTTTCATAATTATTTCGCGCTTTTTCAATAGCAAGAATTTCCTGTTCCTCGTTTAAATTGTCAGTTTTCGATTCAATCGAATTTGTGCGAAACTTATTTGGAGAAACAGATGCTGAAAACGTAACTGAAGGACCAGAAAAACTGCTATTCTCGGTTGATATAGGAACATTAATATTAGCAGCCACGTTAATTCCACCAATTGCAGAAGAAATCCCAGCATCGACAGTAGGAGCTTGATAATCTTTGTTATTTAATGTGAAACCGCCGTTTGCCTTGAGCGAAAAATTTGATTTAGATTTACGCTGCAAGGAATTGATTTTATTCGTCCAAAGAGCTTTTTCCACCTCAGAAAAAAGGTTCATATCAAAAGCATGAATATCCAAAGGTTTGCTTTCTTGAATATCAAGCGGAATAAATTCATAAAAATCAAAATCTTGAGAAATCTGCAAATCTGAAAGTTCAGAAATATCAGAGCCACATTTTTTGTAAAAAACAATATATAAATGAAGCAGGGAACGCAACTGTTTTTCAATATCATACTCATTTGAAAGAATTTTCATTTGCGCTGTTCTGTAAGTCGAAGAATTTTCACTATATCCTTTTGATTTTATCGTTTCAAAATCAATCTTGTTTGTGTAAAGCGTTTTTTGAAGCGACAGAATATTTTCCACCGAATTTAAAATAGATTTTAACTCAGCATAAAAAGATTTTTCGCATGCCACAGTTTGATTTTGAAGATTTCTCATAGCTTCATCATAAGAACGTTGAGCTTTCAGTAGAGAAATTTGTCTTTCTGAATTCGCAGAACCGAAAACATCAATTTCCATATTCAGCTTAAAATCGCTTGCAGAAAAATTTGACTGTCCGCTTGATTTTTGCGAAGCCAGATTTGCAGATGACGAAACAACCATATTCGAAACTTGAGGAATTTTTAATTCAACAGCAGGTTTAATAGAAAAAGAACTTTCATCATCAAACTTGAAAGTAATATTCCCGGTAGAAAGCGTGATGTCAAAATTGTTATTGATTTTTGCAGATTCTAAAGAAAGTTGAGCTTTTTGAACAGACAAAGCATTTTCCTTTACAGAACTGTCATTTTCAATATAACCCAGTAATAAATCACAAGTTGCAGCAGGAGAAAAGCAAAAAATATTTCTGGTAAAAAAAAGCGAAAAAAACATCATTATAATAGAAGATTTTGTAGATTTCATAAATCCCTTTTTTATTTTTGTTCTATGAATTGAATTGCCTTTTAAACAAACCTGGTGAAAAGAATAAAAAGATTTTTTTCATCGGATGATTTTTGATAATTCAAATGATACTAAAAGTATACAGCAAAAAAAAATATTAAAAATTGAAAAAAGGTAAAATAACAAAAAATTCATTATACATAACAGAAAATTATCCCAAAAAGAAATCCATTTTTCTTTCAGAGAACATAACCATACTTCGCTGTCAAAATACACAAATCAGTCGCAAATCATTTCCTTCAATTTTAATGCATTTTGGGCACCATAACCTTTTGGATGATTATTAAAGAAAACCTGACAACGCTTGCCGGCATTTTTTATAAACTTTATAACTGGCACAAAAGAAAACAGCTCTTCATCAGAGTAAAAATATTCATAGCGTGCATTTCCATTCTTTTCAACATTATTATTTAATTCCGAACCATACCAATTTGCAGCATTCCGGCCATGAAGACGAAGATAAGCCATGTTCCCAAATAAATTTTGAAAACTTTGCTCCAAAAATTCTTTGGATTTAAAATCAAAAGCTGGAAGATATTTCAAATCTGGCATGTCACAATAAACAAAAGAAGCATTCTTTTTTGCCAAGCCCTCAAAAACAGAATCCAAAAGCCACTGCTTATTACGAAATTCCACAGCCACAGGAAAACCTTCAAATTCATCAAGAAGATAAGAAAGGTAAAATCTGTTGTCAACATCATAATGAAAACTCTGCGGAAACTGAAACAGAATAGAACTCAAAAGATTTTTCTGATTCATCAGCCGCAAAGCATTTTTAAAAACCTGCGCCTCAGTTTTCCATAAAGAAGAAATTTCATGAGTCAAAAGCCTGTGAGCCTTCACACTGAAATTCACACGCCCTTCAGACCTTTCCAGAAAACGCTCCATCCGCTCAAAAGTCGGCATACTGTAAAAAGTACTGTTCAGCTCAAGTGCATTAAATTTCGTCGAGTAATATAGAAGAAAATCTTTTCGGGCAAGATTATCAGGATAAAAAACACCTTTCCATTCAGGATAATCGTAGCCGCTGGTACCAATTAAAATTTCATTCATCATAGTAACAAAGAGGGGGAAAGCCTTCCCCCTGTCTTCAGCCTGCTTCGCAGTCTTCCGCCACCCCTTTCTCCTAAGGGGGTATATGCAAAATGATGCTTCACATATCAAAGCATATCAATGTTTCGCATATACCCCCTTAAAATCCCCCGTTTGGAAAATTAAAAAAGGGACAGACCTTGTTTTACGAGTTTTTAGCGAAGCTTTAGAAAAACTCGCGGCTCGTGATAAAAAAAATTGACATTCTGTAAAAATCTTAAACACGAGACAGGGACAGACCTTGCATTTAAAAAAAATCAGAATAAACAAATTATATCACCATTTTTAAAAGTGGGAAAATTTATTTTTTATTATAAAAACAAGGTCTGTCCCCATTTTAAACAAAATTTAACCAAAACCTAACAAAACTCTCTCAAAATCTTAACAAATCAGGTTTATTCTCTTGAGTAATAAAAGTTAGGTCTGTCCCCGACAATCGGACAATCGGACAGCCAATCGTTCAAACAAGCGAGGTATTCAAATGAAAAAATCTTTGAAAAAATGTTTAGGTGCTGTTTTACTTATGGCAGCTGGAGCTGGTTCTTGTTGTTTCGCAGCAGGAAAATGGAATAAAAAATCTCAGATTAACGTTATCAGCCGTGAAGACGGTTCTGGAACACGTGGCGCATTCATCGAAATCTTTGGTATTGAAAAAAAGAATGATGAAGGAAAAAAAATTGACTACACTACAGAAGAAGCAGCAATTACAAATTCTACAGCAGTTATGCTTTCAAGTGTTTCTGGCGACAAATATGCAATCGGTTATGTATCACTCGGTTCATTAAACAATTCTGTAAAAGCACTTCAGATTGACGGAGCAGAAGCATCTGTAGAAAATATCAATAACGGTTCATACAAAATCAGTCGTCCATTCAATATCGCTGTAAAAGATAATCTTTCAGAAGTTGCAACAGATTTTGTAAATTATATTTTAAGTGACGAAGGTCAGAATGTCATCGCTGCAAACAAATATATCAAAGTAAAAACTTCAGGAAGTTTCCAGACAAAAGCACCAAAAGGAAAAGTTGTTGTTGCTGGAAGTTCATCTGTAAGTCCTGTAATGGAAAAATTGATAGAAGCATACAAAAAAATCAATCCAAATGCAACTCTCGAACTTCAAACTTCAGATTCCACAACAGGAGTTACAAATGCAATCAATGGAACATGTGATATCGGTATGGCAAGTCGTAGCCTAAAAAGTTCAGAAAAAGAAAAAGGTGTAAACGAAGTTACAATTGCAATCGACGGAATTGCTGTAATCGTAAACCAAGAAAATCCAACAGCAGGATTAACAAAAGCTCAGGTTGAATCAATCTTTACAGGCAAAGTAGAGAAGTGGAATAAAATCAACTAATACGACAGTCCGCTTTTTGCGGACTCAAACTATCTGGTCAAATTTCGAGTTTTGAATTTATAATTATTTGGGTGGCTTTTTGGTTGCTTGTCTTGCTTAGGTTTTACTCAGCAACCTTACTTCGGCATCGTTACTTCTATTAAGTTTAGTAACCAAATCATTCAAAGCAACCAAAAAACAGGCTTTTCAGGGTTCCGGCGTCAAAGCGCCTTCATTCCTTCGCTGCGCTTCGGAACTGGCTTCGCCAGCCCTTACAATCCTTGCCACGGTTTAAAATCGAAAACTTGGAATTTCACCTGTTTGAAACATTTTTAGTGTTCAAGACCTTCGAAAAATCTTTCGGGTATTTATGGCGAAAAATGAGAGGAAATTATGAAAATCCGTGAAAAAGCCTGGGAAATTACGTTTTTGTGTGCGGCGGCATTCAGTATACTGGCTGTTGTTTTAATCTGTTTGTTTTTGTTTGTAAACGGCATCCCTGCCATGAAAAAAATCGGTTTTGCAGATTTTCTTTTGGGAACAAAATGGAAACCTGGCAATGATTTGTATGGCATTTTTCCAATGATTATCGGCAGTTTATATGTAACTGCTGGAGCAATCATTTTTGGAGTGCCCATTGGATTGATGACAGCTATCTTTCTGTCAAAATTTTGTCCTGCAAAAATTCACAGATATTTAAAAATGGCAATTGATTTGCTTGCTGGCATTCCAAGTGTCGTTTACGGCTTTTTTGGACTTATGGTAATTGTTCCATTTGTGCGAAATGTTTTTGGCGGAAATGGTTCGTCCATTCTCACAGCATCAATTCTTTTGGGCATGATGATTTTACCAACAATCATCAGTGTTTCAGAAGCAGCCATAAATGCCGTTCCTGTGTCATATTATGAAGGAGCAAGAGCACTTGGTGCAACACACGAGCGAAGTGTTTTTATCGCTACAATTCCAGCAGCAAAATCAGGCATTATGGCTGGAATAATCTTAGGAATTGGACGTGCAATTGGTGAAACTATGGCAGTAATCATGGTTGCAGGAAATCAGGCGAGAATTCCAAACTCCATTCTCAAAGGTGTGCGCACCTTGACAGCGAACATTGTAATAGAAATGGGTTATGCAACCGACTTGCACCGTGAAGCATTAATTGCTACAGGCGTTGTTTTATTTATCTTCATTTTGATGATAAATTTGAGCTTTAACGTTGTCAAAAATCGGAAAACAAAATAAAAGAGGTTCAAATTGAAGCAAGTAAATCAGAAAAAAAGTAGTTCATTTGAAAAACAAAAGATAAAGGCTAAAATCCTAAGATTCTGTGTACTTTTTTGTAGCATTATTACACTTGGACTGTTAGCTTTTATGTTGGGATATATTCTTATAAAAGGTGTTCCGCATTTACGTCCATCACTATTTGCATGGAAATATACTTCCGATAATTGTTCCGTTATGCCGGCTCTTGTTAATACAATTGTTATTACATTTTTAGCTTTGTTGATAGCTTGTCCTCTAGGAATAGGTTCAGCAATATATCTAGTGGAATATGCAAAAAAAGGGAATAAGTTTGTAAAAATTGTAAGAATGACAACAGAAACACTTACAGGTATTCCCTCAATTATTTTTGGATTGTTCGGAATGTTACTTTTTGTGGGATTTTTCCACTGGGGATATTCAATTCTTTCTGGAAGTTTCACAATTGCCATCATGATTTTACCAACAATTATGAGAACAACAGAAGAAGCTCTTCTTGCAGTTCCAGACAGTTTCCGCGAAGGTAGTTTTGGTCTTGGAGCAGGAAAAATTCGCACAGTCTTTAGAATTGTTTTACCTTCAGCTGTTCCAGGAATTTTAAGTGGTGTAATTCTGGCAACTGGTAGAGTAGTTGGAGAAACAGCAGCACTCATTTATACAGCAGGAACAGTTGCTCAAATCCCAGAAAACATTTTGGGTTCTGGGCGAACGCTTGCAATCCACATGTATGTATTGAGTTCAGAAGGACTACATACAAATCAAGCATTCAGTACCGCAGTTGTACTTCTTGTACTTGTTATAGTTATAAACATTTTATCATCATCTTTGGCAAAAAAAATCAGTGGAGTTGGAAATAATGGAAAATAACAGAGAAAATATAAAAATAGAAATTACAAATCTAGATTTATTTTATGATGATTTTCACGCACTTCATAATATAAATTTAGCTATCCAAAAAAATAAGATTACAGCGTTTATCGGTCCTTCTGGATGTGGTAAATCAACATTGCTCAAATCCATCAACAGAATGAACGATATGGTCGAAAACTGCAAAATCACCGGCGAACTCAAAATCGATGAAGAAAACATTCTCAGCAAAAAAATTGACGTAAATGAACTTCGTAAAAAAGTGGGAATGGTTTTTCAAAAGCCAAATCCTTTTGCCATGAGCATTTATGACAATATTGCATTCGGACCTAGAACACACGGAATTACAAAAAAAGCGGAACTTGATGAAATTGTCGAAACATCACTCAAGAATGCTGCAATTTGGGACGAATTCAAAGATAATCTTAAAAAATCGGCACTCGAGCTTTCAGGCGGACAACAGCAGCGTCTTTGCATCGCAAGAGCACTTGCAGTAAAACCAGATGTTCTACTCATGGACGAACCAACTTCAGCGCTTGACCCGATTTCTACATCAAAAATAGAAGATTGTGTTATGAAACTCAAAGAAAATTACACAATCGTAATTGTTACTCACAATATGCAGCAGGCAGTCCGCATAAGTGATAGAACAGTTTTCTTTTTACTTGGAGAAATTATCGAAGAAGGGGAAACAGAACAGATATTTTCCATGCCAAAACATCCAAAAACAGAAGCATATATTTCTGGTCGTTTTGGTTGATATAAATCCATATAAAAAAGGAAACACAGGGGATAACAAATGAGAGACAAATACCAGGAAGATTTAGAAAAATTAAATGCTAACATTCTCAAAATGGGAAAAATGATAGAAATTGCAATCGAAAGCACAGTTATCGCACTTATGGGGCGCGATGTTCAAGCCGCTTCAACTGTTTCTGAAAATGATGAAGCCATAGACAATATGGAACGCGAAATTGAAGCACTTTGCATGAAACTTTTACTCCAACAGCAGCCAGTTGCAACAGATTTAAGAGTAATCACAGCAGCTTTAAAAATGGTGACAGATATGGAAAGAATTGGTGACCATGCAGCTGATATCGCAGAACTTGTTCTTCAAATTCCAGATTGCAAATATAACAAAATGGACACAATCACAGAAATTTCCACACAAATCATCAAAATGATACACGACAGCGTAAATTCATTCATTCAAAGAAATTATGATAAAGCTCAAATTGTCATAGCTCAGGATGACATTGTAGATAATTTGTATCACGAAATCAAATCCGATTTAATCCAAAAAATCAAAAAAACAGATGATGGCGAGCAGATTCTCGATTATTTGTTGATTGCAAGATACTTTGAAAGAATTGGCGACCACGCAACAAATATAGCCAAATGGGTAGTTTTTGCAATTACAGGAAAAAAATAAAGACACAGGCAAACCTTGACTGTAAACAAAATTTATCCAGATTTTTAGCGAAGCGTTAAAAAAACTCGCAGCACGTGCAAACACAACGAACATTGGAGTGGAAACTCTCAGCACGTGCAGGGACAAACCTTGATTTAAACTAAACTAACACTGAGTTTTGGCGAAAGTGGAATTACAACATAAAACCAGCAACTGAAATTGCCAAAACTCGCAGCACGTGCAAACAAAACGAACGTTGGAGTGGAATCTATCAGCACGTGCAGACCTCGATTTTCGTTATCATTTCTCGACAATCTTTCAAATTAATGATATATTTTTTTTATGATTTACATAGGAAACCATTTATCATCGTCAAACGGTTATTTAAAGATGGGCGAAGCAGCCACAAAACTTGGTGGAAACACTTTCGCTTTTTTTACAAGAAATCCTCGTGGTGGAGCGGCAAAGCCAATCGACCCAAAAGATGCAGAAGCACTGAATAAATATCTAGAAACAAATCATTTTGGAAAACTTGTAGCTCATGCGCCATATACAATGAATCTTTGTTCAGATAAACCAGACATTCGTGAGTTTGCAAAAAATATGCTCAAAGAAGATTTACAGCGCATGGAAGCAACTCCAAATCAATACTACAACTTCCACCCAGGCTCACACGTAGGACAGGGGACAGACCTTGCCATTCCAGTCATTGCAGAAGCATTAAACCAGGCAATGTTCGAAGGCATGACAACCACAGTCCTTTTGGAAACCATGGCAGGAAAAGGAACAGAGATTGGACGTTCATTCGAAGAACTCAAAAAAATAATTGATTTAGTAGAAGAAAAATTTCAAAATAATTTAGGTGTATGTCTTGACACTTGTCATGTTTGGGATGCAGGTTATGACATTTCAAATTTTGACGATGTGTTAAATCATTTTGATAAAATCATCGGTTTACAGAAACTCAAGGCAATTCATCTAAACGACAGCATGAATCCTCTGGAAGCACATAAAGATAGACATCAAAAAATCGGACAAGGCTGCATCGGCGAACAAATTCTTAAAGCCGTTATCCAAAATCCACGAGTACAAAATCTCCCATTTATTTTGGAAACTCCAAATGATGATGAAGGTTATGCACAGGAAATCAAACTCATAAAAAGCTGGATGATATAACTTTATCGTCTTTTTGATTGAGGGGGTAGTACAACCCCCTCAAAACGGCGAAGTCAATGCTTTAAGCGTTAGCGTGCCTTGACTCGACGTATTATTTTTGCTGATGCAGTTTCTCCAATCGTATTTTCTGCACTCTGGGTATCCGTTTTTTTTATTTTACAAATTCTCATAATTCTGCTATAATACGAACCATGACGGACGAGTTATTTTCTACTATAAAAAATGAATTGGCAAAAAAGACAGAAACAGAATCTAAAACTGTCAAAAAAAAGACTACATGGTTGATTTTTACACTCCAGAATCAACAATATTATGCTTTGCCTGCAAGTTCTGTAAAAGAAATCATAAGAGATACTCAAGTTTTTCCACTTCCTTTTGCACCGCGATATTTCAAAGGAGTTGTAAATCGTTATGGAGATCCTTATGCAATTGTTGATCCTGCGCTTATAATGGGCGAAAATGAACAAAAATCTTCTATATACATTGTCATAAATGATGAAACTCATACTTGTTTTCAAATTTGTGATGTAAAAGATTTCTATTCAGCATCAGAGAGTGAGCTTGTGCCTTTTGCACAGTCTGATACTTCTGATTTTTTTGAAGGTACAATTACTTTCAAAAATAAATCGGTTTTAGTTTTAAACATTTCGACATTTTTGCAAAAGGTGGAACAGGAAATTGCAACACAGTGAGAAATTTGTCTGTCTTGAATATTCAGAAGTAGAATTAATGATTCCTCAAAAAGATACGTTTTCTGCAATTTTTTGTGATTCGTCTTGTTTTGTTAAAGATAAAAATGGTAACGGAAAAACCATTTTTAATTCACAGTGGATTCCTTATATAGATTTAGACAAATATTCTTTTTCCAGGAATTTAGCCGTTACAGCGAAAAATCCATCTTGTGAAGATTCTTTTGAAAGTGTTACCAAAAATTCCAAAAAAGTTAAAACCTGCCTTATCGTAAATAATAAAACTCTATTTCCCGATGAAAAATATTATGGTTTAATAACCTCCACTGATTGCAAGGTGAAAGAATTTTCACTTTCCAGTTTTTCACTTTTTTCAGATTTTTATAATGAATATTTAAAGAAAAAGGGAATAATCGCTAGTAAGTTTAATCAAAAAATTTCTTATTTACTAAACATAGATGATTTTTTACGTGAAATTCTAAAAAATCGAGAGGGTGAAAAATGAAAGTACTAGTTTTTGAATCTTCTGCAATTTACAGATCCATTATCAAAGAGATTTTTAACTCAAATCCAAATCTTACTTTATGCGATTTTGCTGGTAGTGATGCTGATTTTATTGAAAAGCTTAGGATTCATCATCCTGATTGCATTTCTATCGACGCAACTGTTTTAACGGAAAAAGAGATTTATCGAACTTTTAATCAAGTACAAAAACTAAAACTCCCTTCAATTTTTTTCATTTCAGATTCTCAAAAAAATCTTCATACCCCAGAAAATGTAGTTCTTTTTTCTAAACCCAAATTCGAAAGTTTTTCATCTAAACAGATAGAAGAATGTGCAATTGGTCTTGAAATGACTTATAACCAGATTCTCAAAAAAATGTATTCTGTTCCATCTTTGTTGCATAAAATGGATTCTGCATCACAAGAGTCACATAATCATCAAATCATAAATGATATGCAAAAACATTCTTCATCGAGTTTTCAGGCTTTATGTATAGGTGTTTCCACAGGTGGACCAACAACAATTATGGAACTTCTAAATGGACTTGGTTCAAGTTTTCCAGTTCCAATTTTTATTACCCAGCATCTTGATGGAAATTTTGATAAGAACCTGATTGAATGGCTTCAAAACAACGTAAGTCTTCCAATTCATTTTGCACAGGATAATCAAATTCCTAAAAACGGTCATGTTTATTTCACTCCAGCTGATGTTCATCTCACTTTCAAAAAAGAACAAAATGAAATTATCATGCATTTCAATCACGATGAGCCAGTTAATTATTTACGCCCTGCTGTAGATAAAATGTTTGACAGTGCTGCTCAAGTTTTTGGTTCAAAATGCATTGCAGTTTTGCTCACAGGAATGGGAAATGATGGAGCAGAAGGTTGTGTTCATATAAAAAAAGTTGGAGGATATACAATTGCCCAAGATGAAAAATCTTGCGTAGTTTTTGGTATGCCCAAGGCTGCTATTGAAGCTGGTGGAATTGATATAATTTTGAATTTGAGTGAAATTGCACCATATTTAAAAAAACTTGTAAAAACGTGAAAAAAGAGAGTTTATTTATGAATGAACAGATACTGAAAAGATTTTCAGAATGCATTTTCAATTACTCAGGATTGCAGATTACGACTGCTCAATATTCTTCGCTTAAACTATTTTTAGAAAAAAAAGCACAAGAAAATGGACAGTCTACAGAAGATTTTTGTGAAACTATTTGCCGGAATTTAGAACAGGAAACTTCACAGGCAGTCAGTTCAAATTTAATTATTGGTGATTTAGCAGAAGAATTTGCAGAGCAATATAAAAACGATGCAATTCACAAAAAAAATAAAAAAATTCTTCATGAGATTGTAAATTTCATTACAGTAAACGAAACATATTTTTTCCGCGAAGAAAAGCAATTTGATTTTTTGCATAATGTTGTTTTTCCAAAATATATGGGCAAAAAAATGAACATTTGGAGCGCTGCCTGTTCTACTGGGGAAGAGCCACTTTCACTTTTGACTCATTCGCGAAGTTGCAATATTGAATCAAACGTTTTTGCAACCGATATTGACCAGATTGTTTTGCAGAAATTTCAGCGTGGACAATACACAAACAATTCTTTTCGCAAAGATGGAGCAAAATATCATCATCTTTTAACGCCTTATATCACAAAAAAAGATGAAAATTTCATTTTTATCGATAAAGATTTGATAAAATCGGTGAAAGCAGTTCAGTTTAACCTGACTTCTGGCAAAAATCCGTTCCCAGAAGTTACTGAAAAAATGGATCTTATTTTTATCCGCAATGTTTTTATCTATTTTGATGTAGAAACTCGCAAAAAAGTCCTCAAATTCTTAAGTTCTATGTTAAAAGATGACGGAATTTTGCTTTTTTCGATAAGTGAAATTGCAAGTATCGATGATTATGTTATTCCACAGGATTTAATCAAAATCAATTCTCAAGATGTCTATTATTTTAGACATAAAACAGCCGAAGAATTAAAAAATAGTGTTTCAATCGACAGTTCGTGTCGAATTCTGTCTACCAATTCATTTCATAAAAGTAATTCTACCGAAAATGAAGCTGATGAAAAAAAAGCTAATTCATTGATGTCAGCATCCTCAAGAGGCAATGGAAACGGAAATAATACTACTCAGACGATATCAGCTACAGCTGCTGCAAAAGAATACTTGCAAAAAATCAGAGAAAATAATCAAGAAAAAGAAGCAAAAGAAAATCAAATGTCTAAAAAAATAGACACTACTTTGCAAAAAGATAAATCTTCTTTGCACACCCAAATGCATTCTCAGTTGCAGACTCAAAATCAGGAATTTCAAAAAGAGTTAATTTCTGTTGAGCAAGTATTCAAAAATGTATGCAATCACATAAATAATCAGGATTTTAGTGCAGCAAAACAGCTGACACTTCAGTTAAATCCTGAGCAAAAAACATTTCAGTTTTATATTCAAGGGTATATTGCATATCAACAGGATGAAAAAACTGAAGCCGAAAAACTTTTTTCAGCAGCCGAAGTGATGGAAAAAGACTTTTGGCCAGCATATTTTTATCATGGATTAGTTTTAAAAGATGTCGGAAAACAGGATAAAGCAATTTTTTGTTTCAAAAAGTGTTGTGAAATTCTTGAATCAAAAAGAAACCCTTTGGAATACAACTTTTTGCTTGATTCATTTAATCCATCTTATATTTATTCGTTGTGTCATAAACTGCAAAATGACTAATCTGGAGGAAAGAGAATGGAAATTAACAAAAATGATTTTATTTCAGATTATGTAATAGAAGCTCAGGAAAACTTAGACGGAATCGATAATGCAGCAATTTCACTCATAAATATTCCTCGAGATTATGAAACTTTAAAAGAACTTCTCAGACTTTTGCACACTTTAAAAGGTTCATCAAGAATGATGGAATTTTCGCAGATTGAGCAGATTATCAATAATTTGGAAACAGTTTTTAAGAATTTTCAGACAAATCGCATGGAAGTTGCATCAAGTTATTGTTATTTACTTTTAAATGTAAATGAATTTATCAGAAAAGCAATCCATAAGATAGAAAAGCAAAGCGAAAATCAACTTTCAGAAGATGAAAATGTAGATTCAACAGTGGAAAATTTTGATGAAATTATACAGAATATAAATTCAGCAGCAGAAGGGAAAACTTTTTGCTATGAGTTTTCTACGCAAAAAAATCAGAACGAAAATTCAGAAATAAATGCAGATAAAAATGCTGACGGCTGTGAAACAACAAAATCAGCTTGTTTTGAGAACGAAACTAATGAAACAAACAAAGTAATTGAAATAAATAAAACTAATGTCACAGAAACAATTAGCGAAATAAAAACTTTTGGCCAGACAGATTCAACAGAAAAAAAAGGTGAAAAAGAAGCAAAAAATGTCACTGAAAAACAAATTTTTGCAGAATCTAGTTCGCCAGTGATGATAAGCGACACAAAAACAATTAAAATTCAGATTTCGCAGATTAATTCAATCTTACAAAATTATGATAAATTGTTAATGCGACAAATCAAATTAAAAAAAGAACTTTCTGAACTCAAAAAGAAAGCTCCCAAAGATATCCAGAATTTTCAGGAATTCCGAGAAATCATCGAAAATATCGAAGTTTTGGAAAATCAAAGTGTTGAAATTCAAAAGCAAATCATTTCACTTAGAATGTTGCCTTTTGACATGATTTTACAACCAATTAAGCGTTCCATTTTCCAGGAAGCTTTAAAAATGGGTAAAAACATAGATTTTGATATTCCGAATTCTGAAATCACAATCGATAAAACCATTTTGGAAAATTTGCCACCAATCATCATGCACTTAGCTAGAAATGCGCTTGACCATGGAATTGAAGGCGCACTTGAAAGAGAAAAAATTGGTAAACCGGCCAAAGGAAAAGTTTCCATTACTGTAGAACAAGTTTCTAGCCGCATTTTTGTGACAATTAAAGATGACGGACGCGGAATCGATTACGAAAAAATCCGTCAAAAAGCTCTTCAAAATTTTCCAGAACGGGCAAAAGAAATTCAAAATGCTGATGAAGATTCACTTTTGCAGTTCATTTTTATGTCTGGTTTTTCCACAAAAGAACAAGTTACAGCTCTTTCTGGACGAGGAATTGGTCTTGATGTTGTGCGCACAGAAATGGAAAAACTAAAAGGAAAAATTAGAGTTGAAAGCAAAAAAAATCAAGGATGCACTTTTGAACTTTCACTTCCAAATTCTTTGGCAACACAAGATGGACTTTTTATACAAGAAGGGGAAAAATCTTACCTTGTTTTGAGTCATTATGTAAAAGAAATTTTAACAGTAAATAAAGATAATTTTTTACATTTGCAAAACGGTACAGTAATTAATTTTCATAATCAACTCATTCCTGTTTATGATTTTGATTCAATCAACGAAAATTTTGAAGAAAACATCTCAAAAAATGGGAAAAAGAGTCAAAATGAAGTTCCTGTAGTTGTTCTTGAATATTTAAACAAAAAAATCGCCATCATGACAGATAAAATCCTTCATTATAACACTGTTGTAATCAAGCCGCTTCCGCCGATTCTAAAAGATTTTAAGGCATTGCAAGGTGTGGTTTTTGATGAAAATTATGAAATCATTCCTGTTTTAAATATTCCTGATGTCATGCGCCGTTTTGGAACTATAAATGTATATGATCAGAAAAAACTTGAAATGAAAAAAGCACCAAAAGTTCATTCTATTTTGGTTGTAGACGATTCTCACACAACTCGCCACATCGAACAGATTATTTTGGAAGCAGAAGGTTATAAAGTATCAACCGCCTGCGATGGAATTGAGGCACTGGAAAAAATGAAAATGTACAATTTTGACCTGGTTATTAGTGATGTAAAAATGCCGAGAATGGACGGTTTTGTACTAATTCATAATATTCGCCACACAGAAGGACTAAAAAATATTCCAGTTATATTTATCACATCAGTTTTTGAAGCCGATACTCAAGAAAAAGTATTTTCACTTGGTGCAAATGGATATATTGTCAAATCTGATTTTGAACGTGAAAACTTAGTTGCCAAAGTCAAGGAGCTGTTAACATAATTATGGAAGAAAATAACGAACAAATCACACATATTCAGCAAAATTCTCAGAATAAAACAGTTCTTATAGCAGAAAAGTCTGGACTTTTGGGAAAAGTGATTTCAATTGCCTTAAAACATGCTGGATTTGAGGTTGAAATCGTAAAAGACGGTTATGAAGTCTTGCACAAAGTCATGAATAAAAATATCTGTTGCCTCATTCTTGATAGATATTTGCCTTCAATCGAAGGTTATAAACTAGCAGCAATAATTCGTGACGGTATGAATCTTTCATCTTTGCCAATAATCATTATTTCAGCAGAAGAAGAAGCAGATTCTTTTTGGGATGATACGAGCAACGTTACAGAAGTTTTTGCACTTTCTTCAGGAAATGTGAGCAATCTTGTAAAACGTGTACAAGAATATACACAAGATTTTATAGTAGAAAAAAAATTTATTACTCAAAACATAAACCAGAGTCAAAATCAGAATAGTGAAAAACCAACTGAACTAGAAGAAAAAGTTAGTGAGCTTGCAGATAATCATGATGAACTGGAAGACGCCATATCTAAAAATCCAGATAAAAAATACACACTTTTTGCCGTCAATGCGATGGAAAAAAGTTATTTTTATTACAATATGATGCGCCAGATTTTTGAATTAAATCGCCACTCTTCAGATTTAGACGAGTTTATTGAAAGTGCGTTTAAACTTTTACTTAAAATTTGTGATTTTGATGCAGTTGCCATCATCATTCATGATTCAACTTCGCTTATTTATACAGCTGGTATCGAAAACAAAAATCCTCAAATTCAACAGGATTTTATAAATATCTGCAAAACCGATTACGAGAAAAATGAAAATGTTCAGGGCGTTATAGAATATTCTCATCTAAATATGGACTGGATTCTTCCACACGAAAATCAAAATCCAGAAGAACAAAATCAAGAATATGCTTCATACATAGTGCATAATATTGATACAGTTGATTTTCTTGGAACAATTCATATCGCATCAAATAAAATGAAATTTTTTAATGCAAAAACTTCATCGGCGGTACAGTTCTTTGCCGAAAAAACAAGTTTTATGCTTATGCAGACAATTATTCACCGTCGGGTTACACTTTCTGAACAACGACTTCGTTTCACTTTTTCAAAATTTGTTCCAGAAGAAATTATCGAAGATTTATTGAACAACTATGACTCGCCAAGTGAAAATCCAAACAACGAAAAAAGACGCATTGCAGTTATGATTTGTGATATTCGAAGTTTTACAACAATTAGTGAAATAAATCAGCCGGAAAATGTTGTGTCTTTTTTGAACGGATATTTTACACGAATGGTAGACATTATTCGCCGTCATGGAGGAGCAATCGACAAATTCATTGGAGATGCAATTATGGCTTTGTTCGGCGCTCCAATCAGTTATGTTGACAATGCAAAACGAGCTGTGGATGCAGCGTTGGAGATGAACAGAACTTTGGAAGAAATTGACACAAGTCTTTTGACTTTTCCAGAAGGTATGAAACTTGATATTGGAATTGGAATTCATCAGGGAGAAATGATTGTCGGAAATATCGGTTGTAACGATAAAACAGATTACACTGTAATTGGTGATTCAGTAAATCTTACTTCGCGTATAGAAGGTCTTACAAAAACATACGGAGCGCGGATTATGGTTTCGCAGGCAATTTATGATGATCTTTCTGATGATGTGAATTGTCTTTTACTCGATAAAGTGCGTGTAAAAGGTAAGAACCTTGGAGTTCAGGTTTATAGAGTTGATGAAAAACCTCTAGATAAAGAATTTATCAAAAACTATGAAAAAGGTTTGAACCTTTATTTAAATGGAGCATGGACACTTGCTTTGGATTATTTTAAAAATGCAAGTCAGATTGTTCCAACTGATAAAGCTTCCAGATTGATGATAGAACGCTGCCAAGAATTTATCAAAAATCCACCATCAGATTGGAACGGTGCAATTGCCCTTACAAGTAAATAAACTTACAAACTATATACGAAAATAATAAACAGGAGGCGAAATTAATGGCTGACTTAAAGAAAATAATGAAAAAGAAAGAAAAAACGGAACTAAAGAGAGAAACGCTGGAAAAAGAAATTTATGATGCTGGAAGAATCGCAAACATTTTCACAGGATTACTTATAGTTTTGTATTCTATAGTGACAGCAAAAATTCCAACAAATTTGATTATGCCAGTGACATTAAGTGCCGTAATCTGGATTTTGATTTTACAGTTTATTGCAGCTCCAATTTCCGACAAAATGATTACCCAGTCCATTTCCGATGATTTGGAAGCATTTTATGATTATGATTCAAATATCTCAGAAAGAACAAAACTTATGAAACAACTCATGGCATCTCCTGCAAAAATAGGACTTGAAGTTTTCTTGTTTTTTATGATTGGTGGATCTATGTGGCTATGGTTTTTGTATGTTAGTTTTAATTTTGATAAAGAAAACATTATCATGATTTTAGCATCGATTTTTCTTGCAAGTTATGGTGGTTGTGTTCTTAGAATCAGCCAAACTCAAAAAGTTTGTTCAAAACATGCTGCAAAAGTAGTAGAAAAGGGTATTATTGAATCAGAAGTAGAACGCCATCATTCTTTTGGAATCAGTTCCACAATCATAACAACGTTACATATTTTTGGACCAATCATCCTCACAAATGCATTCTATTTCCTGATTGTCTGGAGAAGTCTTGTAACATACACTACAACAAGCCTTATAATCCAGCGAATAATCGGAATTACAGTTATTAATATCATTTTTTATACAGTTTTCTCAAATATGGTATTTAATCGAATGATGATTTCAATCAACACCATGAAAAAAACTCTGGAAGCAATGAACAATGAAAATCTACATAAAGTAAAACCTGCCCCTACCGACCTTTCCAATGAGTTTATGTACAACGTTTATTTGATTAAAAAGATTCTTGAACTTTTACAGAAGATTTTAAAAGAAAGTACACGCATCAGTATGGATGTAGTCGGAGCCAGCAACGAACTTTCTGTTATTTCAAAAGAAACTGCTGTAACTTCGCTAGAGCAGTCATCTGGAATTAAAGAACTTTTGACTGCAATGGAAGAATCTGACACTCTTGCAAAAAACATTTCTGAAAAAATCAATGAAGTTTCAATCGTTGCAAAACGAAATACAAACGACATCACAAATGGATTTGATATTCTCAAACAAAATATGTCAAAATTAGACGAAATTCAGCAGGCAAATGATGTTACGGTCGAAGGAATCAAAGTTTTGAGCGAAAAAATTTCTGGCATTTCTGATATTGCAAGCATTATCAATTCCATTGCCGACCAGACAAACATTATTGCTTTCAATGCAGAACTCGAAGCAAGTCGTGCTGGTGAAATTGGAGAAAATTTCAAACTGGTAGCTGATGAAATCCGTCGTCTTACAAACAACACAATTCAGTCAACAAATGAAATTCGTGAACGCATCGTGGAAATTCAACACTCATCAGAAAGTCTCCTTGTTTCTTCACAAAACGGAAGCCGAAAAATCAAAGACGGAAACGATATTATCAATCAGCTTTACAATAGTTTTGAAGATTTGCGCGATTCTTCTCAGACAACAGACAGTGCATCTGCAGAAATTAAACAGATTATTGAACAGCAGACATCGTCTTTTGAACAGATTGTAATTACTTTGCGGCAGATTTCTCAGGCGGCAGAAAGTTTTTCTGTTTCAACTCAGACAATCAGTCAGTCCGCAGAAAATCTCTGTTCAATTTCTGAGCAGCTCAAACAGATTCAGGAAGATGACAGCGAAAAAACTGAAGCAGATGATGATATCATTTTTGAAAACGGCGTAAATACGAATAATGCTGATAATGACGGAAACGAAAATCCGTCTTTTGATGCAGATTCACAAATGTCAGATGCAAGAGTTTTGGTTGAAAACAGCATTTTTTCTGAAAATAAAAACATGGAGGTGTAATCAGAATGAAAGATAATAAATCACTTACAAGTAAGATTTTCTCTAAAGGAATTATTTTGAACTGTTCAATTGGATTTACCATTTTGTTTTATTCGATTTTTATTGCCAATATTAAAATAAGAATGCATTATTGGTACGTCATTCTAACAGTCAGCATCATTTTGTTTGCAGAATTTTGCATTTCGCCAATCACAAACATTTTGATTACAGCTAGAGCCTCCAAAAAAATAAAAAAATGGAAGGCACAAGGTTACGATAAAGAACAACGCACAAAACTTTTTTTACTGATTCACCGCATTCCTATGTACAAGCTGATTGAATGTTTTATTTTCTTTGTTACATGTTCCTTTGTTTTATTCTCATTGTTATATTTTGGTATGCATGTTAATTTTGCAATCAGTTGTGCATCATTAATGTCATTTCTACTTGGTTCATATATTTCTGCTCTTGTAACTTTGTCATTTACCAGAAAAGTTTGTACTAATTATGAAAAGGAACTTGTGAACGAAGGAATTGATGAAAAAATTCTTGATAGAAAGAAAGTATTTGGTCTTTCTTATAAAACGAACTTTACCACTTTCTGTATTATTCCAGTGATTTGGAGCATGCTGATGTTCGTGGTAGTTTTCTTTGTTTATTACTATAATAATGTAGAAACTGCAACAGGTGTCGGCTACACAAACGAAAATATGATGCAGTTTGGCATTACAAAAGGGCAGCTTTCAAGAATGGCTTTCATTTTGCTTTTTAATATATTGATGTGCATTCTTTCGGTTTACTCATTTTTGTCAGCAATTCTTGTTTCTTCAGATCAGCTTCAGCAATCCATGACCCACATCATCAAAAATGATATTTTCACTGTAAATCTGCTTCCAACTGATTTTGATAATGAAGTTTCATACAATATGCATCTTGTAAACAAAGTTGTGCTTCTTTTCAGAAAGATTTTTGATGAAATCAGCGGAATTGGAAAAACGATGATTGATCCGATAAACAGCATCACAGAAATTTCGCAGGCAACAGCAACAACTTCGCTGGAACAATCTACCGGTGTAAAAGAAATTCTTGCCACAATGGAAGAAACTGATGCACAGACTCGTAGCATTGTTGATAAAATTGGTGACGTAACTGAAATTGCTGAAAATACTGCCAAAAATGTTGAGTCCGGCTTTGAAACGCTTCAATCAAATCTTGATAAGATGAATGATATTACTCAGGCAAACGTTACAACAATTGCAGGAATTCGTGAACTTGGCGAAAAAATCGGAAGCATTTGGGAAATTGTAAAAATCATCAATGATATTGCAGACCAGACAAGAATTATTGCGTTTAATGCCGAACTTGAAGCAAGTAGTGCAGGTGATTTGGGTAAAAACTTCCATATTGTTGCAAATGAAGTGCGCCGTCTTGCTGCCGGAATTACAAATTCAGTTGAACAGATTAAAGAGCGCATTACAGAAATTCAGCATTCTTCTGATAATCTGATTATTACATCAGAAAGCGGTACCGAAAAAATTCGTGAAGGTCTTGAACTGTCAGAAAAACTTAAAGAGAAATTCTCGGATATTCAAAGTTCATCTGAAATCACTGTGGAATCAGCTTTGCAGATTAAAGAAATCATTTATCAGCAGTCAACGGCTTTTGACCAGATTGTTACAACAGTTCGCCAGATTTCTGCCGGAATAGAAAATTTTTCATCTTCTACAGGGACAATGAACGAAACTGCTAAAAAATTACAATCTGCAGCAAATAATCTTGAAAATCTTCATAAATTGATAGTACAATAGCACACTTATGGAACGTATTAAAAACTTATTTCAACTTTACTGGTCATTTTTTAAGATTGGTGGATTAACATTTGGAGGCGGCTTGAGCATGCTTCCAATGTTAGAACGTGAACTCGTGCAGAAACGAAAATGGGTCACCGAAGAAGAAATTCTCGACTGTTATGCAATAGGACAATGTACGCCTGGAATTATTGCCGTAAACACAGCCACTTTTGTCGGCTACAAAAAAGAAAAAATTCTTGGCGGCATTTTTGCAACACTTGGTATGATTTCTCCTTCGATAATTGTGATTTCACTTGTTGCGGCTTTTTTCGAAATGTTTTTGTCAAACAAATGGTTTGCTCATGCATTAATGGGAGTCAGAAGTGTGGTCTGTGCCATGCTCATCAACACAGTCATAAATCTTGGGAAAAAATCTCTCAAAAGTGTATATTCATGGATAATCTGCATTGTAATTCTCGCGCTCGGCTTTTTCACCAAAATTCCTACCGTTGTGCTTGTATTGATGGCAGCTGCGGTGGGCATTATTGTTAATGAAATAAAATTCCGCCGCGAAGAGAAAAAAGGAGACTCCATAAATGAATAATTTTACTTTAGCTTTACAACTTTTTTGGGAGTTTTTCAAAATCGGATTATTTGCAGTTGGTGGTGGTCCAGCAACTTTACCATATCTTGTAGAACTTTCAGAAAAAACAGGATGGTTTTCTATGGAAGAACTTACAAATATGATTGCCGTAAGTGAATCTACCCCAGGTCCTTTGGGAATAAATATGGCAACTTATGTCGGCATAGAAACACTTGGACCTTTTGGCGGAATCATTTCCACTTTGGGCTTAGTACTTCCAAGTATCATCATAATTTGTATCATTGCAGCGTTTTTTGCAAAAGTTTCAGAAAACCGTTATGTCAAAGCGGCTTTTGGTTCCATCCGGCCGGCTGTTACAGCGATTATCACAATAGCAATTTCTGGAATCTGTAAGGTAACTCTTTTTAATATTGCTGATGACGGAACTGTCACCCCTTACACACATCTGATAATTTTTGCAGTTCTTGTTTTGATTCTGCTTCAGATTAAACCAATCAAAAAAATCCATCCCGTGCTATTTTTTGTCTTTGGTGCAATTGTAGGAATTATTTTTAAATTTTAGCATATTCATCTGCTTTTTCACACAATAAAAAAATATTTTCGAAAAATGACTTTTTTCTATTGATTTAAAAGTAATTCATTGTTAAAGTATAAGCATAGACACTATATATAGTGTTTTTTTGATTAAAAAAATATATTAAAACACTATTGACAAAAAATAAAAAATGTGGTGGGAATATGAAAATTATCAAACGAAACGGTGAAGAAGCAATCTTTGATGTACAGAAAATTATCAACGCTATAGAAAAGGCAAATCTTGCTGTGCCTGAAGTTGACCGCATTTCTGAAGCTTATATTCAGGCTGTGGCTGCAAAAGTAAAAGACGCTTGTTATGCAAGTAAAGTTCAGCTTAACGTAGAAGCTATTCAGGACTTAGTTGAAACTGAACTTATGCGCATTGGTGCTTTCCAGATTGCAAGAGTTTACATTACTTACCGTTATCGCCACGCTTTGATGCGTAAACAAAATTCCACAGATAAACAGATTCTTTCTCTTTTGGAATGTGCAAACGAGGAAGTAAAACAGGAAAATTCAAATAAGAATGCGACTGTAGTTTCAGTTCAGCGTGATTATATGGCAGGTGAAGTTTCCAAAGACATTACAAGACGTTTTCTCTTGGATGAAGATATTGTAAATGCTCACAACGAAGGAATCATTCATTTTCATGATGCAGATTATTTTGCTCAGCACATGCACAACTGCGATCTTGTAAATCTTGAAGATATGCTCCAGAATGGAACTGTAATCAGCGGAACAAAAATTGATACGCCACATTCATTTTCTACAGCCTGCAACATTGCCACACAGATTATAGCTCAAGTTGCTTCAAGTCAGTACGGCGGTCAGTCAATTTCCCTTACACATTTAGCACCTTTTGTTGATGTAAGTCGCAAAAAACTTATTAAAGAGTTGAACCGCACAGTTGAAGAAACAGGAGTTACTTTTACAAAGGAACAGTTTGATACAATCGTAGAACGCCGTCTTGCTGATGAAATTACACGCGGTGTTCAGACAATCCAATATCAGGTTGTAACGCTGATGACAACAAACGGTCAAAGTCCTTTCGTAACAGTTTTCATGTATTTGAATGAAGCTCGCAATGAACAGGAAAAAGCAGATTTGGCACTTATCATTGCTGAAGTTCTCAAACAGCGATATAAAGGTGTTCGAAACGAAGAAGGGTATTGGGTTACACCAGCTTTCCCAAAATTGATTTATGTTCTTGAACCAGATAATATCGATGAAAATGGCAAATATTACTATTTGACAGAACTTGCTGCAAAATGTACAGCAAAACGTCTTGTTCCAGATTACATTTCAGAAAAGAAAATGTTCGAATTGAAAGAAGGAAATTGTTATCCTTGCATGGGTTGCCGTTCGTTCCTGACAGTTTATCGTGATGAAACAGGTCGTCCAAAGTTCTACGGAAGATTTAATCAGGGTGTTGTTACAATAAACCTTGTTGATGTTGCATGTTCTTCTGGTGGCGATAAAGAAAAATTCTGGAAAATATTTGATGAAAGATTGGAATTGTGTCATAGAGCATTGCTTTTGCGCCATAAACGACTTTTAGGAACTCCAAGTGATGTTGCTCCAATTTTGTGGCAGAACGGTGCACTCGCACGCCTTGAAAAAGGAGAAACCATCGATAAACTTTTGTTCAACGGATATTCTACCATTTCTTTGGGATATGCAGGACTTTGTGAATGTGTGCGCTACATGACAGGAAAACCTCACACAGATCCAGAGGCAACACCTTTTGCACTGGATGTTATGAAACGTATGAACGAAGCTTGTGCTAAATGGAAGGAAGAATCAACAATCGCATTCAGTTTGTACGGAACTCCGCTTGAAAGCACAACTTACAAGTTTGCAAAATGCCTTAAACGCCGTTTTGGAACAATTCCAGGTGTTACAGACAAAAACTACATCACAAATAGCTATCACGTGCATGTTACAGAACAGATGGATGCATTCACAAAACTTACATTTGAAAGTCAGTTCCAGGAATTGAGCCCTGGTGGAGCTGTAAGTTATGTTGAAGTTCCAAATATGGAAAACAATATTCCTGCAGTCATTGCAGTTTTGAAACATATTTACGAAAACATCATGTATGCAGAATTGAACACAAAATCAGACTGTTGCCAGAAATGCGGATATACTGGAGAAATTCAAGTAATCGAAGATACTGACGGAAAACTGATTTGGAAGTGTCCTCAATGTGGAAATACAGACCAAACTACAATGAATGTTGCACGCAGAACATGCGGATATATTGGAACACAGTATTGGAATCAGGGACGTACACAGGAAATAAAAGAACGTGTATTGCATTTGTAATTTTCATGATGAAAAATAATTTGCGTGAAAAAAATATTTTTGGTGTATAAAAAATGAATTACGGTGCAATCAAAAAAACTGATGTGGCAGATGGAAGCGGAGTAAGGGTTTCTCTTTTTGTAAGCGGATGCAGAAATCATTGTCCAGGATGTTTTCAGCCGGAAACATGGAATTTTGATTTTGGAAAACCTTTTACGCAGGAAACAGAAAATGAAATTCTCAAAGCTTTGGAACCTTCTTTCATTTCAGGATTTTCACTGCTTGGTGGAGAACCGTTTGAACCAGAAAATCAGGAAGTGCTGGCACCTTTTTTGGAGAAAATCAAGCAGACTTACCCGACAAAAGATATTTGGTGCTGGACAGGCTACATTCTGGAAAAAGATTTGCAGGAGGGCGGCAGAAAACACACTTCGTTTACCGACAGAATGCTTTCCTGCATCGATGTGCTTGTTGACGGACCATATATTCAAGAACAGCGTAATTTAATGCTCGAGTTTCGCGGTTCAGAAAATCAACGGATTATTAGACTTCATTCATAAAAAACAATGTCTGCTTTTAGCTCGTGCTAAAAAAATCATTTCAATGAAAGTCTAGTTAGCACGAACTTTTATTTTACAAGTTTTGTAATAAACATAAACTTTTGATAAATTGGTTTATCTCAAGTAATTGTTATAATGCAAGCCTGTAAATTTCAGCAATATCTTGATTTGTCAGTTTTACAAAACCGCCAGTTTTGCTTCCTTCTGGTAGTCCAAAATTTTTGACCAATTGAGGAATGTCATCTTCTTTTCCGCCAAGTTCAGAAATTTTCGAAGGCATGCCAATTGAAGTTAAAAAGTTTCTGAATGCAGTAATTCCATCTTTTGCAGTTTTTTCAGGATTTGAAAAATCCATTTTGCATCCCCAAACTCTTGTTGCCCATTGTGCAAATCTCATAACATCATGTTTCATAACAAAACTCATCCATGCAGGCATGATGACTGCAAGACCAGCTCCGTGCGCGCAATCATACATTCCACTGAGTTCATGTTCAATTCCGTGACTGTTCCAATCTTGTTCACGTCCAACACCAACAATATTATTGTGTGCAACCATTCCTGCCCACATAATATTTGCACGCGCTTCATAATCATCAGGATTACTGATAACTTTTGGAGTTTCATTAATCATTGCAAGTAAAGCAGCTTCGCAAAGACGGTCAGTTGTTTCAACATTTTTAGTATTTGTAAAATAACGCTCACAGACATGTGCCATAATATCAGTAGCACCACAAGCAGTCTGGTAAGGAGGAAGAGTTTGTGTTAATTCTGGATTTAAAATCGAAAAGCGTGGACGAATACAATCACTTCCAGCACCACGCTTTATCATTCCGTCTTTTTTAGTGATAACCGAATCTCCCGAACCTTCAGAACCAGCTGCAGCAATTGTCAAAACAGTTCCCACTGGAAGTGCATTTTGTGGAGAAGTTTTTCCACTGTAAAAATCCCAAAAATCTCCATCATAACAACATCCCATCGCAATAGCTTTTGCACTATCAATAACTGAACCACCACCCACAGCCAAAATAAAATCAAAACCTTGTTCCTTGAAAATCTCAATTCCTTCATAAACAAGTGTATCTAGAGGATTAGGATGCACACCACCCAATTCTATATATTCAATATTCTCTTTTTTTAACGATTGTTCAACAGTATCAAGTAAACCAGATTTTTTTGCTGACTGACCGCCAAAATGAAGTAAAACCTTAGAACCGCCAAATTCTTTGACTAGTTTACCAGCTTGATTTTCAGTACCTTTTCCAAATACAAATTTTGTTGGACTGTAAAAAGAAAAATTATCCATGTTTATACACCTCTGATATGTCATTTAAAGATTTTTTAACAGTTTATTATGTCTTTGTGAAATTGTAAAGATTGGGATTTTCATTCTGTGTTTTGTTTTATTCCAGATTATCCTCTGAAAAGTTTTTCGATTTTGCTTGTGATGCAAATTTGTGCATTTTCTAATTCTTCTTTAATAATTTGCGATATTTGTTTGGAAGTTACATTTGGATTTTGTAACAAAGGCGAATAAAATAGCAAAGAAGGTGGAATTTTAAATACAAAAACCATTTTTTCTAGAAGTCTGGAAGTTACAAATTTGCCACCAGTTTCTATCACACTCAAATGATTTGGAGAAATTTCCAAAATCTCTGACAATTGTTCCTGCGACAATCCCATTTTTTTTCTGTAATAGGTTCAATTTCGAGTTTTTTAATTTTAAACAGTGGCAAGGATTGTAAGGGCTGGCGTAGCCAGTTCCGAAGCGTAGCGAAGGAATGAAGGTAGCACGAAGTGCGTACGGAACCCTGAAAAGCGCGAGTTTGCAATGCAAACTCGGGACGAGAAATGCTATGCATTTCTCGCTTTTTTTGCGAAGCAAAAAGCCACCCAAAGAATAAAAATTTAAAACTCGACATTTGTCCTATTAAATATTTCTATTCTGGGTGACTTTTTGCTTTCTCCAGCCCTTCCAATCCTTGTTACAGTTTGAAAATCAAATACTCGAAATTGAACCTTTTAAAAAAGTACTCTTTTGAACTTCTAAAAACTAAAAGAGTTTTTTTAAATAATTATAGCTCTGTCCCTGTTTTCCAAAAAAAATGAAAATAGATGAATTCTACAATTTTTTTTCAAAATTTATGATACAATATCAAAATATGAACAAATTGACCCCAACAATCCGCCTTATAACAATCGATGACTACGACCAGATGTTTGAACTCTGGAACAGCACAGAGCAAAGTAAACGAGCCTTAAATCCCGTGGACGACAGTCGTCAAGGAATTGACTGCTATATAAAAAGAAATCCCACAACTTGCTTTGGTGCTTTTTTAGGCGAACAACTCGTCGGCATAATTCTAACTGGTCACGACGGAAGGTGAGCAATCATTCATCATCTGTGCGTGCATCCTGATTTCAGAAGACGGGAATAGCAGGTCGCCTTGTGGAATGTGCAGAAAAGGCAATAAAGGCAGAAGGAATCAACAAAATCTTTGGGCTTGTTTTTAAAGACAATGAAACAGCCAATACTTTTTGGGAAAAACAGGGGTATAGCCTCCGTACAAATCTCAACTACCGCAACAAGAGTTTGAATGAGCTGGTTCCGCAAGGGAAATAATCTTGTTAATAGAAATAGGTTCAATTGATTTTCTTGTTGAATTTTTATATAAAACGATGAATTAAAATATGATACAATAAAAAAATTGTTTTATGCAATTATATTTTAAAATTAGGTTATATAATAAAATTATGAATAAAGAAAATACTAGAAATCTACAGAAAAAATGTTTGAAACAACAGCAACCAGATTATAAAAAAACACTACGTGCTTGCTATCTTGGTTTTATAACACAAGCAATTTGTGCAAACTTTGCGCCCCTTTTGTTCTTGACATTTCATAAAGATTATCAAATTCCATTGGGATTCATTGCTCTTATTCCCGTAACATTCTTTTTCACGCAACTTGTTGTCGATATTTTTTGTGCAAAATTTGTGGATAGAATTGGATATCGTGCGAGTATAGTAGCTTCAGATATAATAAGCCCAAAAAATGGACAAACAATTCCTAAAATAACGAATTTGCAGT
>SAMEA3663026__coassemble_301_pt1 | contig 41543 bp, 38 predicted proteins | sample SAMEA3663026__metabat2_high_PE_017 | metagenome-assembled genome bin SAMEA3663026 (sample SAMEA3663026) | pig gut metagenome | biome: pig gut; feature: pig-associated habitat; material: faeces | place: France | collected 2012
AGGCACGCTCACTTCGGTCGCTCTTCGGCCTTGACTTCCTCGTTTTGCATAGGTATAAAATTTTTTTTGCAATACGAGGCGTCAAGGCACGCTCACTTCGGTCGCTCTTCGGCCTTGACTTCCTCGTTTTGCATAGGTAAACGAAAGTTTACCTATGCAATCATCGAGAATACCATTGCGAACAATGCTACTGATTCACACAATCCTACTACCATGATGTACTGTGCAAATCCTTTTCCTGTTTCTCCTAATGCGTCTGAACCTGCAGCTCCTGCTTTTCCCTGTGCAATTGCAGAGAAACACATTGCAAGACCAGAAGCAATTCCAAGTCCCAATGCCATTCCTGGATTTTCAGCACCTAAAGTTTTAAGTTTAATTGACATCAAAAGGAAACCGTAAATTGTCTGTGTCAACGGTGCACCGGCAAATACAGTCAAAATGAAAGGAGCTGGTTTATTGTTCATATAACATCGTTTCCAAGCTCCAATAGCTCCCTGACCTGCAATTCCAATACCAATTGCAGAACCGATAGCAGCAATACCCATACAAATAGCAGCACCCAACATTCCAAAAAATTCCATATTTACTCCTCGTGACATTCAGTCACCAATTATTTATAACTTGATACTCTACAAGTTTTTATTTATTTTCACTAAAAGGTTCGTATTTTTTTCCTGACCATGAAACTCCAAGATGAGTAGAAAATTCCAAAGTATTCAAACGAACTCCATGTACAATTACAGAAAGCAGATTCAAAACCATATTCAATCCATGACCGAATACCAGTAAAGCAATTGCAGCAATAAATAAAATCGCATGTCCTAGAATTGGACCAGCCATTGTATTTACTGTATCAGAGATTGCAGCACCTGCTAAACCAACAGCCCACAATCTGATATATGAAACAATATCAGAGAAAACATTTACAACTCCAAGCAAAACTGAAATAATGTTTTTACAGCTTTCAAGAATAGATTTTCCAATGCTGTCTTCATAATTAGAGAAGACAAAACTCATAACAAAACCAACTGCAATCAACGAAATTTCAATTTTTCCGATTGGAATATTGCCGATATTTCCTAGCATAACAAAAACCTTCGAATTAACAACCATCGAAAGTACTATCCAGAACATTCCAACAAGCTGAAGAAGCGAACCTATATCTCCCAAAGCTTTTAAAGGATTTTTTTCCTGAACATTTCTTTTGCATGCCTTGATGTGCGCAATCGAAAGTTGAATCAAAGCAAGAGCAAAACAGAAAATCTGCAAATTCTGATCTTTTGTTAAGCCTACTCCTTCCTGAGTAACCCAGAAAGGCTGCCAGATTTTTTCGCTGTAAGCATTTGAAACAAGCGGAATTGAAATGTTTTTAAGCCATTGTGGAAGATTTTCAACAGGAATTCCAAACCAAGTGCAAGTTACAATACCCCAAACTACAGTTGCACCACCAACAAGAAGTGCAAGCATCAGTAAAGGCTGTACTGGTTTTTTAGCAATCTTGCTTTTTACTATCAAAAGTAAACTTACGATTGAAACTAAAAGTCCATATCCGCCGTCACCAAAAATCATTCCAAAGAAAATTGTAAAGAATAACAAGAACCAGCCTGAAATATCGTATTCATTATACCCAGGTACAGTTCCCAGAAAGTCTGTAAGCGGATAAATTAAACTTACAAATTTATTATTCTTGAGTTTTGTTGGAACTTCACTATCATCTCTTTGTGCATCTTCATAAGCTAAAGCCCAATTGTTCTGTTTGCAACTGTCAATAAGTTTTTGAATATCGGCACTAGGAACAAAACCACTTATCCAAGCAAGAGAAGTTTCTGTTTCACCTTCATTCTGCATTCCGGCATTAACATTTTCAAACTCAATATCTTTTTCCAGAGTCTTTTTAAACTCTTTGATAGAATCAAGATATTTTACATTTTCTCTGAAAAAAGCTTCAATCTGATTAATTTCTTCTTCATCTTTTTTGATTTCCTCTTCAAGAAGTTTTGTGGACATTCTTGGAAATGGAACTTCAAAAGCTTGAGGCATCAGTTTTTCAGGACGACCTTCTCCGCCGTTCACAATCAAAAATCTAACTGTTTTTTTATCATTGTTGACGAGGATTGTCTGAATATCATTATCAATTTCTGCATATTTTTCAGCAGGAATTTCATAAAGTTTCAACTGAATATTTTTTTGATTAAGATATTCAAAATCTTCTAAACTTACACTACCCCAATTTGCAAATCTTTCAAGTTCAGTTGCATCTGAAGAAATTTCTTCCATAAGTTGTTTTTTGCGTTCTGTTTTTGCTACAATCTGAGAACACAAATCAATAACTTTTTCTTTTTCCAAAGATGATTTATTCTCTTTTTCTTTTTTTGGAAGTTTTATTTCTCCGAGAATACTTTCACTGAGATTTGCATTATTTGTATATTCTTTGAATGCATTAAGTTTTTCACTCGAACCTTCAATTTTTTCCAGATGTACCAGTCCAAGTTTTCTTAATTTTTTCAAAGCCTCTTGTTTTTCCTTATTGAGAAGTACAATAGAGACTTTTTTCATTGGTTCAATCATTGTTGTGCCTCCTGTTCTTCATCAATTTTTGCCTGCAATTTCTTCTTAGAAATTTTGCTTCGAACTACAGCTGCAGTCTGTTCATCACCAAGATAAACAGAAATCTTTTTAATATTTGCTTTTGCTTCAGGAATTTTCACTTTCTCAAAGAGATTTACCCTTTGAGTTGTTGTGCGCAACTCCTGAGAAAGAAGACGCACTTGTTCATCCAAGACTTCTGCTTCCAAATCCAAAGACAAAGCTTTTTCCATTCTGTCTGCTGCCATATCAACCCAAAGCGGAGTTTCATATAAATCATAATCTCCGCGGGAAAAATCGGCACCTTCATAAATTGGAATTGTAACACCAGCAATATTTCCAGTTCCTTTTTTGATATTTTTGACAGTAACCATATCTTTGGTAAAAGCTTCTTGTTCTCCAAAAACGGCAATCCAGGCGTCAAACTCTTTTTCAAGTTCAACTCTTGCCTGACGAACTTCTTTTGCTTTGGCATCTATTGTGCGGATTTCAGTCTGAAGCTGTTGTTTTTTGAGCATAAGTGTCGGAAGATAACGCTTAAACATTTTAAGAGAATCTTTTTGAACTTTCAGCTCATTTTTTGTCAGCTTAATTTTCGCCATTCACTTTTTCCTTTAAACAAAGATTAGTTTTTCGTACAACGCTTTTTTTATAACAAAAGTACGAACTATTTAGGCCAGTATTCTTCGATTAATGAAGATTTCAAACCAGTTTCTTCAGGTTCAAAACAATCTGCAAGAATTTTCCATCCTAAATCAAGAGCATCTTCAAGCGGAATGTTTTTTGACAAATCCATCATATTATCTTCGAATTTTTTACCATATTCGAGCAATTTTTCATCCCACTTACTCATATTGAAACCCATAGATTTCTTTTCAAGAGTATCTTTGTATGATGAATAAAGACGAATCATACCATCCATCAACGCACGATGGTCTGGACGTGTAGAACCATTTACATTCTGTTTAAGTCGAGAAAGTGAACCAAACGGCTCAATTCGTCCGCCTTTAAGATAATACTGTCCTTCTGTGATATATCCTGTATTATCTGGAACCGGATGTGTTACATCATCACCAGGCATTGTAGTAACAGCAAGAATTGTTACAGAACCAGCAGAATCAAAATCAACAGCTTTTTCATAACGACTTGCAAGCTGCGAATACAAATCTCCAGGATAACCTCGGTTAGAAGGAACCTGCTCTTGTGTAATGGCAATTTCCTTCATAGAATCTGCAAAGTTTGTCATATCTGTAAGAAGTACAAGTACATCTTTTCCTTTAAGGGCAAACTGTTCAGCAACTGCAAGAGAAAGATCTGGAATTTTTTGACATTCAACAGTTGGATCTGCAGCTGTGTGCATAAACATTACAGTTTTTGAAAGCGCTCCACCATCTTCGAGTGTTTTTTTGAAATACAAGTAATCATCATATTTAAGACCCATACCGCCCAAAACAATGACATCAACTTCTGCCTGCATTGCGATTCTTGCCAAAAGCTGATTATATGGCTCACCCGAAATAGAGAAAATCGGGAGTTTTTGTGATACAACTAATGTATTGAACATATCAATCATAGGAATACCAGTACGAATCATACGTTTTGCCATAATTCGTTTAGACGGATTTACAGAAGGTCCACCAATTGTAACAAGAGAATCTGCCAAAGCAGGCCCGTTATCACGAGGTTGAGCAGAACCATTGAATATTCTACCAAGCAAATCATCAGAAAAAGATACTTCCATCTGATGTCCTAAAAATTTGATATGATCACCAGTTGAAATACCACGTCCTCCAGCAAAAACCTGAAGCGAAACAACATCTCCATCAATCTTGTTTACCTCTGCAAGAGATTTTCCGAAACGTGTTTCAATTTCTGCCAATTCTCCATAAGCTACATTATCTGCTTTTACTGTAATTACACTACCAACGATGGATTCAATTTTACTATATACTTTATTCATTATTCACCATCCTTAAGCAACTGTGCAACATAATCACGAACTTTTCCGTTTGCACTTGCAATATGAGCATCAACATCTTTTTCAGCAGAAATAAATTTTTCAGAATTCCAAAGAGAATAATTCCAGTCAATAAATTTCTGTCTAAGCTGATTAAAAAAGTTTCTAGCTGAATCTTTATCTTCGAGTGCAAAATCAGAACCAAGAACTTGAACAACTTTTTTGAAAGTGTATTTCTGACGTTCAACACTGACTGCTGCATCAATTTCATCAAAAGAGTTCTGCTGCATATAAACTGCATCCAAAAAATCACTCTTAAGATATTCTATGTAATCTTCCGTAGTTGTACCTTCTTCTCCAACTACTTTCATCATCTGATTAACTTCTACACCAGAGAGGAAAACTTTTCTTGCAAAAGAAACCCATTCTTCTGGTAAAACTGATTTATATTTTGACCATGAAATGATTGGGTCAATTGCAGGATATTTACGAGCGTCAGAACGTTCACGAGAAAGACCGTGGAAAGCGCCAACAACTTTAAGTGTTGCCTGAGTTACAGGTTCTTCAAAGTTACCACCAGCTGGTGAAACTGTACCACCGATTGTAACAGAACCAACACCACCATCGCGAAGTCGTACAATTCCAGCACGTTCATAAAATGCTGCAATATAAGATTCAAGATATGCAGGGAATGCCTCTTCTCCAGGAATTTCTTCCAAACGTCCAGACATTTCACGTAAAGCCTGTGCCCAACGGCTTGTTGAATCAGCAAGAAGCAAAACGTGTAATCCCATCTGGCGATAATATTCAGCCAATGTTACTGATGTATATACAGATGCTTCACGACTTGCAACCGGCATTGAAGATGTATTACAAATAATGATTGTTCTTTCCATTAAAGAACGTCCAGTTCTAGGGTCCTTTAATTCAGGGAATTCTTTAATTGTTTCAACAACTTCACCAGCACGTTCACCGCAGGCTGCAATAATTACGATATCAACGTCTGCATTGCGGCTTGTTGTATGCTGTAAAACTGTTTTTCCTGCCCCGAAAGGTCCTGGAATACAATAAGTTCCACCTTTTGATACTGGATAGAATGTATCGATAAGACGAATTTGTGTTACCATCGGTTCATTTGGTGCAAGACGTTCTGCATAACAGTCAACGGCACGTTTTACAGGCCATTTAAATGCCATTTTTAACTCATGAGTATTACCTTTTTCATCTTTGACAACACAAACAGTTTCTTCTATTGTATAACTTCCTTGTGGTGCCACAGAAACAACTTCATACATTCCAAGTAAATCAAAAGGAACAAGAATTTTATGTGTAAAAGGTCCTTCTGGAACTGAACCAATAGAATCACCACGCAAAACTTTATCACCTGGTTTTGCAGTTGGAGTCCAATCCCATTTTTTATCACGAGGAAGAGAATCTACATAAACACCTCTTTCAAGGAAGAAACCAGCTTTTTCTGCTACAAGAGGAAGAGGATTTTGCAATCCATCAAAAGTTTGACCAAGAAGTCCAGGTCCTAACTCAGCACAAAGAAGATCACCAGCCAATTCTACTGTATCACCAGCTTTTATTCCTTGTGTCATTTCGAAAATCTGCATTTGTGCTTTATTTCCGCGAATACGAATAACTTCACCACGCAGTTTTTTTCCATCAACATTTACATAGCCAACTTCATTCATAGAAACATTTCCATCAAATTCAATGGTAACCATGTTTCCGTTAATGCCGACTACTTTTGCTTTTGTATCCGTCATTATTTATCTCCATCCAAAATTGTATCGTAAATCTTATGATAAGATGTCTTTCCGTTTTCAACTTCAAATTTTCTCATTCTTTCAACGAGCATCAATTTCAAGCCGTAGGCGTACACTGCATCTATCGAAAAATTGTCCATAGGACGTAAATCATCGAGCAGACGTAACCTGTAATCATAAAGAAACTGTTCTGCACTCAATGGACTGTCCATTCCTACCGCAGTTCTTGCAGCAGAAATGATGTCAGCTGTAATTCCAGCCGGCAGCGGAATTGAATCTTTTTTCATTTTCTGTGCACGAATTTGTGCAAGTGCAAAACGCAGATTTCTTTCTTTTTCGTACCAAGTATCCAAAAAAACAGAACCTGTAGATTCCAATTCTTTAGGAGGAACTAAAGAAAGTGAATTCACAATCTGTTTTTCTTCATCAGAAATAAATCTGCAAGCCAGTTCCTTAAACGAAACTGTATTCAGTGGCAAAGTAGATTTACTTTCCTGAGAACTGATATTTGGCAATTGTGAAATCAAATAATAATAAGCCACTATTATTCATCCTTTGCGGCAATTTTGATTAATGCTGCAACTTTTGGATTAAGATATGCTGCAAACATTTCTGACAGACTTTCTGCAGAATAATCATAATAAGCAGCACCGTTTTTTACCCCAATTCTAAAACCGTAAGATAAAGTTTTATCAGGTTTGATTTCAAGACCTTTTGCAATTTCACCTTTCAATTCACTGACTAAAGATGATTCCAAATCTTTCAAGTCTTTTTCAGAAAGCAAAACTGAAAGTTCAGATGCATCTGCATTTTTTGACCAGGCTTTTACAGTTTCAGGAATCAGTTTTACCAGAAGTTCTTTTGTCTGGGCATTTTCTGTTTCTGTTTTGATTAAACCGTCTAATTCACTGATAATTGATTCTTTAAAAGAAAGAAGCATATTTCTTCCAGCCTGAACAATTGCTTCTTCACTGGCTTTTTCCATTCTTTCTGTTTCAGCCTTAGCTTTTTTTACAATTTCAGCTGCCTTTTCCTGTGCGTCTGCAATTATTTTTTCAGCATTTTTTTCTGCTTCTGCAACAATTTTTGCAGCTTCATTTTCAGCTGATGCAACGCCGTCTTTTTTGATTTTATCAATCAATTCCTGTAACTGTACATCCATTACATACCTCACAAAATTTAGGACATCTCCGATATGTATTTTTTTTAAAGAGATGTCCTTATATAATAACACTAATCTTTAGAATTATAAACAAAAAAATTTTCAAATAACTTAAAATTTAAATGAATAAATTGTTTTTGCTTTCATCATCTGTCCTGGCTGCAAAATACAAGTTGGGAAATCTTTCTGATTTGGAGAATCAGGGAATGCCTGTGTTTCAAGACAGAAAGCATCATGACTTGCATAGATTTTTCCCTGTTTTCCGCAAATTCCTTTTATGTAGTTTCCAGTGTAGAACTGACATCCTTCCATATTTGTATAAACAGACATCTGGTGCCCAGTTTCCGGTTCTTTTACTGTACAGAATTCCACAAGGTCAGAATCATCAAGAGGACAACCGCATTGCTTATCAGAAAGGTCATATTTTTCAGTTACATAACAATGATCATAACCCACACCAACATCTTTGATATCTTTTCCAATTTTCTTTTCTTCTGTAAAATCAAAAGGAGTTCCTTTAACATCAAGAATATTTCCTGTTGGAATAAGTTTTGAACTTACTTCAAGAATCTGAGAAGAATTCATCTGCAAAGTATGTTCTCCAACATTACCATTTCCTTTAAGATTAAAATATGCATGATTTGTGATATTGATTGGCGTAGCTTTATCTGTAGTTGCATTATAAATGCACGAAAGATTATCATTTTCATCAAGAAGATAAGTTATAGAAATTTCTACATTTCCTGGAAATCCCTGTTCACCATCAACAGAAGTTCTTGTAAATTTCACACCACAATATTTGTCATGTTCAATAGTTTCGCCTTTCCACATCATTTTATCATAACCGGAAAAACCACCGTGTAATGTATTTGGACCGTCATTTTTATCCAAAGTATAATCTTTGTCATTCAAAGTAAATGATGCTTTACCAATTCTGTTTGCAAAACGACCGACAATCGAACCAAAGCAGTAAGTTGAATTAATATACCCATCCAAAGTAGAATATCCAAGCAGAACATCAGTTTTTTTGCCATTTTTGCCGTTTAAAACAATGCTTGTCAAAGTACATCCATAATCTGTACATGAAAATGACATTCCATTGTTTGACACTGTATAAAGATGCACTTTTGTGCCATCACATAAAACACCAAACTTTTGTTTTTTTACTTTCATCAATTTTACCTCGCATTTATCTGTTTTTGGGACCTTTTTACAATCCCATATCTATAATAAACTGTACTTCAGATGTCGAACAGTCTAATTCCAAAGCAATTTCTTCCACCGTCATTCCGTTTGCATACATTCTGGAAACTTTTGTTGATAAAGAATTTTCAGAATTCACATTAACCGACGCATTATCATCATAAACCTTTGTAATTATCAGCGGAACTTCTTTGTATGCAGCACCTTCTGCAGTAACTTTTGTTTCATCTTTTAAAATCAAATCACTTTCATCAAAAAGTGAACCTAAACTTTCGTTATTTTTAACTTCGTAAGAAGAATTCGGGTCGATAAAGTTTTTTTCATATGGATGATTTTTTAATTTTGTTTTATCCTGAACATTTTTTTTTGGAATTCCAGAATAAATAGGACTTTCTGCGATTTTTTTTGCTTTTGATTTTTTGGAAACTTTTTCTGTTTCAGCAATCATTTCACGCAGACGTTCTGTAGCTTCATTAAAACTCTGCATTTTTTCATCCGCATCTTTTAAAAGAACACGAATTCTTCTTGTTGATTCATTTAAAAGTTCTATATCGTTATTTGCATTCCGGTTTATATCAGCAATCAGTTTATTCATTCTATCACGAGTCTTTTCAATGATTGAATCTGTAGAAAAGAGTTTTTTAAATTTAAACAGAATGATAATCATGATTAAGACACTGACGATTGAAAAAAACAAAGCTAATTTTACAAGCATTCTCTACCTCTTAATATCAATAATTCTGCCCATTCCAAGGTATGATAAATCATTGTCTTTCAGATTTTTATCTTCATTCTGATTTTCTTGATTTTCATCTGCATCAGTTTTGTCTTTTTTTGCATTTTCAAAACTTTGAGAATTTGAACCGTTTTGATTTATATTTTTGGCATTTGCCTTTTCGTTTGAAGTCTGTTGAACTTTTGAAGCATTTTCTATTTCGCGTTGAATTTTAGACTGCTGCTGCATTGCTTCTGTCAATTGAGCCTGTTGAGAAGTTGACAGAGTTTTTGAGACGTTTGATAACTGTGAATACATTGTCTGCAAATCAATTGGAGCTATAGCCATCTGGTTCATCCTCCTGTAATGAAGGCGGTTCGTAAGGTCCGCGTTTTGACAGTTTATTCACATCATCATAGAAAACTGTAACTTTTTTACATTCCATTTTGAATTCGTCACAGGCATCACGAACATAAATTTTTACGTCAGAATAAATTGTATCTTCACACTTAACTTTTCCAACAGTTTTGAGTTCCCGTAAATGCTTTTGAATCGAATCGATTTCTTTTGTCATCTGCTCCAAATCGACTGTAATCTGATCACATTTTTCTTTAAGAAGACGAAGTTTTTCTTCCTTTTCATGAGGAAGTTTTTTGCGCAGTTTTTTCTGCTGCTCAAGATTTTTGATATCCAAATCGATGTTTTCAAAATCTTTTGTACTTCTTGCCTGCATTGTCTGCAATTCTTCAAGCCGTTTTTTTGCTCTAGGGTCAATTCCAACTTCAAGAATTGTTTCAGCTCCACCGCCTGGAGAACCAATTTTTCTAGCGCAAATTTCCTGAGTTGCAAGAAGATGACCACCGATAATCTGAGCTTTTTTTCCTTTTACAACAATATTTTTCATCGCCGTGATATTACTGTTTACTATCGAATCATAAACGATGACATTTTCTTCAACTTCAACTGTTGTATCATTGATAAATTTAGCCCACAAAGATTTTCCGGCTTTTACATAACCTTCACCTTTTCCAAAAATTCCCTGACGGACAATAATATTTCCAGTGGCTTCCAAACGTGATTTATCAACAATTCCATTTATTTCAATATTTGTTGCTTCTACCTTATAACCTTCTTCGACAGAACCCTTGATGATTACAGTTCCTACAAATTTCACATCACCAGTCTTTACATTTACTGCATCAAGATATTTAACAGGTTCAACAGTTACTTTTCCATTTATGAGCATTACTTCGCCGTCAATATCAGCTTTTATAGTTACACCATCACGATCCAGACTGACATTTTGACCAAGTTGAATCTGAATATCTTTTCCATTTGTTGCTTCCAGATACCTTCCGAATACAGTTTTTCCGCCTTTTCCTCTTTCTGCAAGAATTTTTTGTGCAAGCGGCTGTCCTGCAATAACATTCTGAATCTGATTCAAATCTTTATAGTTGATATTTCCTGAATCAGATACTTTCGCTTTGATTTTTTTAGGATCAGTTTCAAAATTATAGGAAATATAAGCATCATGACCATTTACAGGTTGAATTGCAAATGCAACATCAAACGGAACATTATAAACTGGTCTGTCAACAAATTCATTTACGCGTTTTTCATCTACACAAGGATCAATTATTCCCTGAGCTTGAAGCGCACGTTTTATCATTTCTGGAGATGCTTCAGAACCGCTCATAGAAGGAGGTGAAACAACAACAGCAGCTTTCATTTCATCTTTTGTAACTTCTATTCCAATAATTACATCGCCGGCTGGAATATGACGGTACTGACCGATTGATTTATATTCATCATCTGTTCCAGATTTTACATATTTTTTGATTAAATCTTCATCGAAATCGATTGTATCCTGACGGCTCACTTCTGCAATTACATCTTTAATATCAATCTGCTCTCCATCGCCAGTCGGAAGAATAATTTTAAGCATGATATCTGATTTGAAATGACGAACAACAAAAAATCCATCTCGATTTTGAGTTTCTGAAGCATCAGCGAGTTCTTCTTCATCAAACAATCCATATGAAGCAAGTTTTTTAACTTTCTTGATTGAGGCAGGATCCGGATATATTTTTAATTTCCATGGCTTTTTTCCCAATCCCATAAAACCTTCGCTGCCTTTTTCAACGATTTCATACTGCAGGGTTGAAGTTTTTACATCAAGCTGAACAGAAGCATCTTCCAGAGCTTCGCCAATTGAATCAGCCATAACTTCCACAAATTGAAGCTGATTGTCAACGGCGAGAAAATCTTTCATATCACTGCGAATTTTTTCTAAAGTAACCATTTTTCTGACAGCCTCGATTTTGAAAATTATTTTGAACTCGTAAAATTATATAATTCCTTTTCGGAGATTTGTAAGTTTTGCTCTTAATCTGAGATTTGCCTTTGCATGTAACTGCGAAATGCGCGATTCACTTACTTCAAGAACATCACCAATCTCTTTAAATGTTAAATCTTCATGATAATAAAGAACGATGACAAGTTTTTCTTTTTCCGGCAATTCGCTGATAGCTTCTGCAATTACTTTTCTAATTTCTTCACGCTCAGCAATTACATCAGGATTTAAACTTGAAGGAGATTCAATATTGTTCCCGATTGACATATTTTCATTATCATCACCAGAATACCAAATATCATTTAACGAAAGCACGCTTGTTCCAGAAACTTTCATTATTGTTCTATGATATTCATCTTCGCTCATGTTCAAAGAAGTTGCGATTTCAGAATCACTTGCTGTACGTCCAAGTTTCGATTCCAGAGCAACAATTGCATCTTCAATTTCTCTTGATTTTTGCCTTACGGAACGCGGAACCCAGTCAATCTGTCTCAATTCATCAAATATTGCACCACGAATTCGTGTCACCGCATAAGTTTTAAACTTTACATTTTTTGATGTATCATATTTATTTATTGCATCAAGAAGTCCAAACTGACCATATCCAACCAAATCATCAAATTCCACAGATGCAGGAAGTCCAGTTGCAACTTTTCCAGCAACATATTTTACAAGAGGCATATATTGTCGAATAAATTTATCTCTAAGAGCTGGGGATTTTGTTTTTTTGAATTCTTCCCAAAGATCATCTTCTTCTTTTTCATCATTAATTGGCATATATTCCTACCCTCTTATTCAGAATTTTCACCCGAAAGTACAGAACTTATGGCTTTTGCAATAAGCGCTGCATCTTTTACTTCAGCTGAATTTTCTGATTTTTTATTTCCCAAAGGAACATAATCAGAATCAGTTTCCATCTCATCATCTTCAGATTCACTTTCTGATTCAGTTTCACTTTCAAAAGCTAAATCACCAATATCCGGCAATGTATCAATGCTTTCTGATTCAAAACTTGTTCTCGAAGCACTGCTTTGTGGAATTGATTCTGGTGAAACAGCTTCTTTTCCTGAAACATTTTTTACATTTTCAAAATTTGTCAAAGGCACAAAACCTTTTTTTTCAGCTTCCTGCTGAATTTTACTTTTTTCAGTCTGTTCTGAAAATCCTGATTTTTCAACATCAGAATCTTTCAGCATAGAGTGAGCATCACCAACTACAAAATGATTTTCACTTTCACCTTTTTCAAGTTCTTCATCTTGAATTGTAATGTCTACCATCTGTCCTGTTTTTGATTCATTTCCAGAAGAATTCTGATTTTCAGCAGAATTAGCTTCGGTTAAATCGGCTGACGTCTGTAAATCATCAATCAAAAACTTATTGACTGCCAAATTTATCAACAATCCTAGAATGCCGAAAATTACAGCAAAAAGGATTGCTTTGAGTAATACAGATATTATTGATGTATGGGAAAAAAGTCCGAATAAGAAAGACAATATAAAACCGCTGGCAGCTGAAATCACAAGTAACTTTATGCCTTTCATATCCCCTCCAAATCATTACATTTTGTAACTGGCACAATTAATTTTGTGCATCTGTGGCAGTACATCAAAAAAAAATAATCACCCGTAAATATTATACATTATAATCTAAAAAAATAATAGTTTTTTTTTAGAAAATTTGAATTTTATGAAAATCGAGAAATCTGTAATAAAAGTTCAGAAAAGTTTTTAGCCAAAAAGTCTTTAACCTTTCTTTTTTCCCAGGAATTTCTTTAAAAAGCTTGATACTCCTTCATTTATTTCAGGTTCTGTTTTTTCTATGCGTCCAACAATATGTTTTAAATATATTGAAGGTTTTGATGTAGGATTTACTATAATAAACGGTTTTTGTCTGATTACCGAAGCCTGCACAAGAGAATCTTCTGGAATGCAGCCCAAATATTCAACTTTGTAACCCAAAAACTGCGCTGCAATATTAATGATTCTTTCAGAAATGCGTTTTCCTTCATCAGCAGAATGAACTCTGTTTACGACAAGTTTTATATTTACAGTTCTATCAACAATTTCTGTCGTAATGATTTTGATGATTCCATAAGCATCGGTAATTGCTGTAGGTTCTGGAGTTGTGACAACAAAAACTTCATCTGCAGCAGCCACAAACTGAAGTACATTATTTGCAATACCCGCACCTGTATCAATAATAATGATATCGGCATTGCCTAAAGTAGAAAACTGAGTTGCAAAATCATCAAGTTCATCTACAGAAAGATTTGCAATTTTTGAAAATCCATTTGCACCGGCAATAAACTTAATACCAAATTCTGTATCCATGATGATTTCTTTCATCGTCTTTTTTTTGTTGATTACATGCATCAAATTGTACTCAGGCACAATATTTAAAAGTACATTTACATTTGCCATGCCCAAGTCACCGTCAATCAGAATTACTTTTTTTCCAAGTTGAGCGTATGCAATTGCCATATTCACAGCAAAATTTGTTTTTCCAACACCACCTTTTCCGCTTGTAATTGCAATTATTCTCGTATTATGGTCTTTTTTTACTTTGCTTTTGAGCGGAACCGAATCATTGTGTAAATCGCCTTCATTAAATAATTCTTTCAATCCTTCTGCCTGTTCTTCCATAATTATTCTCCAAATTTATCTTCTATATGAACTCTATCAACCTTAAAATTTTCAAGGCGAATCAAAAAATTTACAATATCAGCTTTATCAATATCCCGTGAAGCAACCTGACCATGTGTTACATAAGAAACTGATTTATGTTTTTCATACAAAACACTTATAACATTTCCAAGCTGCTCAGATTCATCGCATTTTGTAACGATTACGGAATTGTATCCAAAAGGTTCGTAATTCTGCATGATATTCTGCAGATCACGAACTTTTGTTGATGCCATAACTGTCAGATAAATATCAGGATTCATTCCCGGCACTTCCAGAAGAAGTTTCATCTGTGCAAGGTGAGTTGCATCTTTTGGACTGAATCCACTTGTATCAATAAAAATAGCATCCATGCTATCACGATTTTCTTCGTATATTGATTTTAAATCTTCAGTACGCTCAGCTTTATAAACTCTTGAACTCATGTGCTTGCCCCAACGTTCAAGCTGTTCCATAGCACCGACTCGCATTGCATCTGTTGTGATAAAACAAATATTTGGTCTTTGTCCGTTTTGATTTTGAGCATATTCACGAACAAACTGCACAGCAAGTTTAACAAGCGTAGTTGTTTTTCCAACTCCTGTTGGTCCAACTAATATATAAACATGAGGTGGACGGAAATGGGCTTGTTTCACAATAGAAATAGATTCTCCAATCCAATCAACAACGCATCTTTCTACTAAATCATAATTATCAAGCTGTTCTAAAGAGAATTCATTTCTGATTTTTTCTTCTATCATATTGATGTATGAAAACGAAAACGCATTCTGTTCAAGCAAATCATCAATTTTTTTGATTGAATCATGCTTTTCGTTTGCTGCAATCGCAAGATTTTGAAGTTTTGCATTCATGTCTTTTTTAAATTCTTCAAGAGTATTATTCATTTGAATCATTTGAGAAGACATCAATTTTGCACTCTGTTTTTGTAAAATTTCATCTCTATTGCGCTGAAGCTGCTCTTCTTCATCTCTTCTATCAAAACTGTCCTTGTTCATGTTATATGATTTCTGATGATTTACAACATAAGTAACAACTGTCACAGCTTTCTGTTTTTTAAACAAACCCGCACGACGAAATTCCACTTTTCTATCTTTTATCAGATAATCTTTTCCATATAGGTCATAAAGCTTTTTTTTGCATTCATCAATAGAATCACCTTCTATTCTATACTCGATTTCATTATCACTTACCATTTTTATTTCCTTTTTATTATTTAAAAAAAGCTTGATTATCCATTTATTCATCTTCTCTTATTTCATCAATAATTTCAACAGAAATATTATTTCCTGCCTCAAATATTTCCATATCAGAAAGGACGACAACTCCAGGCTGTTCACGTTCGATAGCGGAACGCACAAGCTGTCTTATGCCGCTTACACATAGAATAATTGGCATAACACCCATTTGATTTATTCTAGCAAGTGAATTGCTGATTGCAGTAATCCATTTGCGTCTATCTACAGGATCGAAAGAAACGTAAGGTTTGGAACCGTCTGGCGGATTATAAGCATACTGTGCAACTAGTTCAGATAACGATTGAGAAAGTCTCATCACCCTAAGTTTATTATCCTGAGGATCTGCATATTGCTTACAGATTTGAAGTCCAAGTGCCTCACGCACTTTTGCGGTCAAATCCCACACATTTTGCGAAACATTTGCGTAATTTGCCATTGTTTCAAGTATTTTTACATAATTTCGAATGGAAACCTTTTCTTCCAGAAGATTCTGCATGACTTTTTCAATAACACCATAAGAAATTTTTGCAGTATTTAAAACTTCGTCTACCAGAACTGGATTTGACTTTTTAACTGTTTCCAAAATAACTGAAACTGCCTGCCTGTCGAGCATTTGTGCAGCATGAGATCGGATTATTTCAGTAATATGAGTTGAAATGATTGTTGGCGGATCAACAACGACATAACCAGCATTTTCTGCTTCGCTGCGTTGTTCCTCAGGCAGCCAGATTGCGTCCATTCCAAAGGCAGGATCTTTTGTTTTTTCGCCTTTCAGCGGTTCTACAACAGCGCCAGTATCCATGCACATTAAATATCCAAGACGGATAGTAGCATGACCAGCTTCTATTCCTTCGATTTTAAAACTATAATCATTTGGTTCAAGCGACATATTATCAACAATTCTGATACTTGGAATATTCAAGCCGATATCATATCTTGTTTCAACACGAATACGCGTAATTCTTTCCAAAAGTTCAGCACCTTTTTCTTTATCAACAAGAGGAATAAGACCATAACCTAATTCCAGAGAAAGCGGGTCGAGCATTGAAATTTGCTCTGAATCCACAGGCGAAGTTTGTTTTTCTGATTTTTTAGCATTTTCTTCCATTTTTGCAACTTGAGCCTGTTTTTCATTTTTCTGAACTAGTCTGTAACCTATAAAGCCAAACAAAGCTGCAACTGGAATAAGAATAAACTGAGTTCCCTGTCTCAAAACAAATGATGCCAAAAACATAACAGCCGCTACAATGATATAAATGTGACCATCGGAAGTAAATTCTTTTTTAAGCTGAACATCAAATGTTTCGTCTGATTTTGTACCAGTAACAAGTAAACCTGTTGCAAAAGAAATAATCAAAGATGGCAGCTGAGAAGTTAGTCCATCACCGATTGTAAGCGTAGAATAAGTAGATAAAGCTTTTGAAAAATCCATCTTATTCATAACCATTCCGATGATAAAACCGCCGACAAGATTTATGACTGTAATGAAAATGCCAGCTTTTACATTTCCACTTACGAATTTCGAAGAACCGTCCATATTAGAATAAAAATCGATATCTTTTCGAACAGCTTCTTTAAGCATTTCAGCCTGTGCTTCATCAATCACACCAGAATTCAGTCTGTTATCAATATCAAAAAGTTTCTGATTCATAGAATCCAAACTGAATCTTGCAGCAACTTCAGAAACTCTTCCAGCACCTTTTGTTACGACAAGAACCTGAACAACAATCAGAATTATAAACATTACAAAACCGATGACAATGTTATTTCCAGCAACAATTTTTGCAAAAGATTGAACCATCGCACTTTGTCCCTGTAATGTTCCATTTCTAAAATCACCAGTTAAAATCAATCTCGTAGAAGAAATATTTATAGCAAGGCTGAAAAGTGTCTGCAAAAGAATAATTCTAGGAAATGTCTGAAAATCAGAAGGACGAGGAATGCGGATAACAACAAGAAGAATGATAATTGAAAAAGCAAGATTTAAAATCATCGACAAGTCAATCATAACTTTTGGGATTGGAATAAATAGAAGAAAAACACCCAAAACGATTGCTACTGCGACAATATTTTTTGTAATAAACGAAAGAAAACTTCCTTTTTTTTCGTTTGCCATAGTCCCCACCCAGCAATTTAATTTTTTAAATATCCCCACAAAAATATTTTAAAACTATCAGTTTAAATTCATGCCACATTTTTAAACTCAATCTCGAGCTTATAAATTTTTGTATTTATCAAGCTGGGCATAAATTAATGTAATAACCTTAAAATATTTCTCTGGTATTATATCACCAACTTCAAGATTTGTATATAATTCTCGTGCAACAGGACGATTTTCAACAACAGGAATTTTGTTTTCCTGTGCAATTCGCCTGATTCTCAGAGCAACTTCATCTTCACCTTTTGCATTCACAATTGGGGCATCGGTTTGTGCACTATCATATTTTAAAGCAACTGCAAAATGCGTAGGGTTTGTTATAACAACATCAGATTCCGAAACTGCTTTTGGAATATTCTGCTGAAGCATCTGCCGCTGCATCTGAGTTAATTTACTTTTTACTTCAGGATCACCTTCCATTTCTTTATATTCTTCTTTTACTTCCTGTTTTGTCATTTTCATTTCTTCCATAAAATCTTTTTTCTGAATGAAATAATCAGGAATCGAAATGATTAAAAAAATGACTGCCACTACAATAAGAATTTGAGCAGCCATCATGGCTATTTGTTTGAGAGCTTCAAAAATTTGACCGCTTTTTATTATCTGGCACAAAATAAAGACATCTTTTTTTATAAACAAAAAACCGACAAAACAGATGATTGCCACTTTTCCGATGGATTTTGCAACATTAAAAAGTCCTTTCGCAGAAAAAATCGTTTTTTTCAGATATTCACCGATTTTAGGTACTATTTTAGAAAATTTTGGTTCAATCGGTTTTAAGCTGAAAATAAATCCTTTTGTCTGAATAATATTAGCAGCAACTGAAACAACTGCACTTATGAGTAAAAGAGGAAATACACATTTTACAAAAACTTCCAGAAAAAATTGAAATAATCCGGGATTATCAAGATTATAAGTTCCTGTACGCGAAAAATAAAAATTCATTATTCCCAAAAGCTGATTAAAAATCCATTTTGAAAGAAAAATGAGCATCACAACAATAAACAAAAGAACTAAAGCACTACCAATTTCTTGTGATTTTGCTACGCGTCCTTCTTTTCTGGCTTTTTCAAGTTTATATTCCGACGGTTCTTCGGTGCGTCCTTCTTCTTCTGCAGCCATTTACTAAATTCCCCCAGAAATATTTTTGAAAAAATCAAACAAATCAGCAAAACCTTTTTCAAAAGATCTTACAAAAAAATCTATGATGTCAGGCAAAACAAAAGCAATAATTGCAAAAGCCAGCATAATCATGATTGGAAAACCTTCTGACAGAAGATTCATTTGAGGTGCAGCCTTTGTTAAAAGTCCTGTGCAAATCGAAATCAAAAAAAGACTCCCCATAACAGGAAGTGATATCACAAGTGCATCAATAAATAAACTTGAAAGACCTGACAAAACAAATTTCACAATACTTTCCGTAGAATTAACTATGCTAATTGCATTCAAAGAAGAAAAACTTGTCACAAGCCCCTGTAAAAACAGTTTTTGAAACCAATGAGTCTGCATAAATACAAGCATCGCAATTAAATTAAAAAATTGTCCCATCAATGGATTTTCAACTTGTGATAAAGAATCGTAAGAACTTGCGGCACTAAATCCCATTTGGAAAGCAAGAAATTGACCTGCTGTACTGAATGCAGAAAAAATCATCGTGATAAAAAAACCAAGAATGATTCCAATCAATACTTCCCCAATTAGAATTAAAAAATATTCCATTGAAAAAGAACCATCCTGTTCAATATATGGCAAATAATATGATAAATCGCAAGTTCCAAAAATGAAAAACGCCATATAACCAGCAAGAGCTACTTTCGCAACTCTCGAAGCAGAACGCATTGAAAACATAGGCAAAACCAAAAGCATTGCAAAAACTCTTGCAAAAATCAGGAGAAAAACAGGAGCCTGTGAAAGAATTTCGTCCAACATTAAACTTCACCTTTTTATGCTTTAGGATTACACAAATGGCGGAAAATTATTTGGCAAGATTTGGGATTTGAGAAAACAAAGCTTTTGTAAAATTTCCCAAATGAGAAAATCCTGCACCTGAAAAAAAAGCAAGCACAAGAAGAATAACAATCAGTTTTGGTAAAAACGTAAGTGTCTGTTCCTGAATTGAAGTTGTAGCCTGAAAAATTGCCACAATAAGACCTACAATCAATGCTAAAGCAAGAACCGGTACAACAAGAATCAAAACTTCTTTTACAGAATTCTGCATCAATCCAACTATACTTCCAGTAGACATCTTTTTTCCTCCCAAAAACAATTTCTTCTATAAAAAAATAAACAAAATCAAATCTACTTGATGACAGAAATAAACAACTGCTGCGTCAAAAGTCCCCAGCCGTCAACCAGTACAAACAAAATCAATTTAAATGGCATAGAAATCTGAACAGGCGGCAGCATCATCATGCCCATCGCCATCAAAATACTTGCCACAACCATATCAATTATAATAAACGGAATGTAAAGTAAAACACCTATTTTAAACGCGACTGTCAGTTCATGCAGAATATATGAAGGCACAAGAATATAAGTCGGCACATCAGACAGAGTATTCGGCTTATTCATTTTTGCCATATTCATAAACATATTGATATAAGATGTATCATTCTGCATTTGAGAATACATAAAAAGACGCAAAGGAGCTTCAGCCTGTTTATAAGCTTCTTCTATTGTAATCTGATTTTCAGATAACGGTTTATATGCATCATCATAAATTTTTGTAAATGTCGGCCACATGATAAAAAGTGTCATAAAAAAAGCAATTCCATTTAACACGGCTGTAGGAGGGACTTGCTGCAAAGATAATGCTCTTTTTATAAAATCAAGAACAATGGAAAAACGCAAAAAACATGTCACCAAAATCAAAATGCTCGGTGCCAATGTCAGAATTGTCAGCAAAAGCAAAAGTCTTACTGAAAAAGCAACTTCATTACCAGTCTGTGGAGATGTAATTTCTACAGAAATGTTTGGAACAACAGGTGATTCTGATGGACGGACATTATTTCCCAGTTCCATAGTTCCCTGAGCAGAACCTTGCGGAAAATTCTGAGCAAATCCTTTTGCAAAAAATATAGAAAATAATACAAAAATTATAAAAAAACGTTTTGTCTGTATCATACCTACAGTTTTATTTTTCATAAAGTATCACCCTGCTCTGGTGGATTTTCTGAAAAAAGATTTTCCACTTTGCTTTCTTCCTGAGAAAACACAGATTTTTTCTTATTGCCTTTTTGTAAAAACAATTCCAATACTTCATTGAAAGTTGCAGGCTTTTTTATATTTGCCTTTTTATCAGAATTTAGATTCATCGCGGTAATCAGTTCTTTGTCATCTATTTCTCCCAAAAGACTGATATTATCTTCTGTCACACCAATTAAATAAGCCTTATCAATCAGAGTGATTACTTCAACAGTTTTTCCAGGAGCAATATTCAGATAAGCAACTCGCCGCAAATAATCATCATCAGTTTTTAAATTATTGTTTGTTTTGCGTTTTACAAACCAGAAAAATGCATAAATTAACAGGACAACAACAATGAGTACAACAATCATTCGCACAAACACACCGATTGTTGAAGAAGGTTTATATTCCACGTTTGCATTTGTTTGATTACCAGTTTCTGTCTGCGGATTTATAAGAATAGACTGTTCAGAAATGACATTATCGTTCTGATTAGTAGAATTATTCTGCTGTGCATTTAAAATTCCAAAACAGAATAATAAAATTACAACAGTTACAAGAGATTTTATAGATTTTCCCAATTTCCCCACCCTTGGGCAAGTTTTCCTCACCCTAATAAATTGGTTTTAATTCAGTTCATTAACCCTTTCCATTGGAGAAAGAATTTCAGTTACACGAACACCAAAGTTTTCATCGATAACTACAACTTCTCCTTTTGCTATAGGTTTATGGTTTACAAGAATATCTACAGGTTCACCGGCAAGTTTATCAAGCTCGATAATTGTTCCTTCACCCATACCCAAAATATCTTTGATTGATTTTTTTGTACGTCCAAGTTCTACAGTCATTTCCATGAATACATCCATGATAAGACTGATATTTCCCTGTTCACCTGAAGTTACACCAGTAGAAAGATTTGGATACTGCAAAGCCTGAACATTCGGAACATTCATTCCCATGTTCACGCCCATGTTCGGCATTCCCCCCATATTCATCTGGTTCATACCGCCCATGCCCATCTGGTTCATGCCACCCATGTTCATTCCCATGTTTTGCATTCCACCCATCTGGTTCATGCCACCCATGTTCATTCCAGAATTCTGCATTCCGCTCATGTTCATTTGGTTTATGCCACCCATAGCATTTCCCATTCCCATATTCGGCATTGACTGTCCCATTGCCCCCATGCCGCTTGAATCCATTTGTGGCGAACCACCAAAATCGGAAGTTAAATCAATAGGAGCCAAAGAAGCAGAATCATCTCCTGCTAATGCACTGGAAATTCCTTCAGCAGCATCTCCACCGATACATTCCCAAATCGTATAGGCATTGGAATCCAAAGTTAAAGGATAACTAGCCAACACAAAATCTCCCTGCGGGAACATAATCATAGCTTTTGATTCATTAAAAGTCTCTGGATTCATGTATGAAATATCAAGACTTTTTGAAACTGAGCCAATTTGGTTGATTTCAGCACTAACATGAGTTGAAATGAATTCTGATACAACAGAAAGAACCATATCATCAACTTCATCAACTTTTTCAGAACTAGCAAGTTCAAAAACTTTTAATGCAAATTCCGGTGCCATCAAATAAAGATGATTGCCTTTAATTCCTTTATCAAAATCAGCAATAACACCAATTACAACTTCTGGCAATTTTGCAAGGACTCTGTCACGATTTGATTTTTCTACTACAGGTTTTTCACAAACAAAATTTGCGCTTGTTGTTTTATTTATATTTTCTTCAACTTTTGGCTGCAAATCATCAGCAAATTTCTGAAGAGTCGAAATATCAAAATTATATGTTGGATTATTTCCAACGTGACCAGATGAATTTAACCCATCCATAGCAACGCCAGACAGCAATGCATCAATTTCATCTTGTGAGATAGCACCATCACTCATATGTTTCGTCTCCTTCTACAGAAAGTTCTTCAAATTCGTCTGATTCAACGTTTTCCACTTTTCCTGTAATCTGTACTGCCATTTTTTTACCGACAACACCTGGCTGACAGTAAAACTTTTTTTCATTTCCTACACTTAAAGATAAAGGATCTCCGACTTTTATATTTGAAAGACGTATTACATCACCAACTCTAAGTGATAATACATCTCTAATAGGCAAATTAATACTTCCAAAATCAGCTACAACATCCATATCCACAGATGTAAGCTGCTGTTTAATTGTTCCAAGATATTGAGTTGTAGAATTCTTTCTAACTGAAGAAAACCAATATTGTGAAGAAAGTTTAGAAACAATCGGTTCCAGAACAAGATATGGAATACAAAAGTTCATCATTCCTTCTTCTTCACCGACTTTTGTTTCAAGTGTAATTAAAACGACCATTTCTGTAGGCGGAACAATCTGAGCAAATTGTGGATTTGTTTCAATCTGAGCAAAACGCGGACGCAAATCTATTACCTGAGTCCAAGCTTCACGTATATTTGCAAGAATTCTGACGATAACTCCTTCCATTACTTCCTGTTCAATATCAGTCAAATCACGGTTTTTATTTCCAGAAGTTAATCCACGTCCTCCAAACAAACGGTCAATCATACAGAAAGTAATTGCAGGGTCAATTTCCAAAACTGCATTTCCCTTCAACGGATCCATATTAATTACCGCCAAAGTTGTTGGAGTTGGAATAGAACGAATAAACTCCTCATAGGTAATCTGTTCAACACTGGCAACATGAACATGAACTAAAGATCGAAGCTGTGCAGATAATGAAGTTGTTGTCAATCGTGCAAAAGTTTCGTGCATAATTGAAACTGTACGTAACTGTTCCTTTGAAAACTTATCAGGACGTTTAAAATCGTACATTTTAATTTTTTTAGCACTATTGACCGGTTTATAATCATCTGTATCGGTTTCACCAGAACTTATAGCTGTGAGTAATTGGTCAATTTCGTCCTGTGACAGAACTTCGTTCATGCAACTTCCACCTTTACCTTAGTTTTGCTGAATTACATCTTTCTGCTGGAAAACAACATCACGAATACGTGAACTGCTGAGAATTTTATCATTAATTCCATTTTTTATTTCGTTTTCCAAAGCATCTTCATTATTTGGATTTCTTAACTCGGCTGCTGTCTTACTGCTGAAATATCGTCTAAGAAAAGCTTTTAGTTCAACAAGACGTGCTGTTATTTCTGCCGATGCAGCTTTATCATCTTTTTTATAAGCCAAAGCAACATCTACACGAACAGTAGCAGGAGGATCATCTGCAGTAGTTGTCTGAATGATTCCCAATGAAGTATACCAGTCATAAATTTCACGCTGACCAGAAACATATTCTTCTGAGGCCGGAATTGCAGTAACCGCTGTGGAATTTTTTCCTGCTATTTTCATTGTGATTACTACAACCACAACAACTACAATAACAGCTGCAAGACCAATAATTATCCATTTTAATAAACTTGAGAAAACTCCGCCTAAGCCGCCTTTTTTTTCTGATGACGAACTGCCGTTATCGTCCAAGTTGATTTCATCTTCGTCTGCCATTTCCCCTCCAGCAAATCAATTCTTTACATTCTAACATTAAAAATGTCCTTCGTCTAGAATTATTATGTCTACACGTCGATTATATGCCCGACCTTCAGGCGTGTCATTTGAAAACTTTGGCCTTGTATCGGCATATCCAGCTACAGAAAAATTATCTTCCTTTACTCCATAATCGGCAAGATAATGAAGAACATTAACAGCTCTTGCAGCAGAAAGTTCCCAATTACTAGGATATTTTGAATCATTTGCAACAATTACATTATCTGTATGTCCTTCTATTCTGAAACGCCGGCCTTTCAATTCGTCTGATTTAAAAAATTCTGCCAAACGAAGTAATGTTTGCCGTGTTTCATTTATATTTAATTCTGCACTGCCTTCATCAAAATAATTATCAGAAAGCAATGTGATTATGAGTCCACGTTCATCACTGGTAATTGTAATCTTATTTGATTTGATATCAGGTGCAAATAAACTTACAGCCTTCTTTTTTGCAAGTCCCAATGATTTTCCTTTTTCAAGTGATGGCAATGAGTTAATATTATTTCCCAAATCAGAAAGTTGACCTGCCGACAAAGACAAACCGCCTGTTACAGATTCAGTTTCCTGCATCTGAAGACTTTGAGTAATAGTTGCCATTTGTGTAATATCAATTTCGCTTGGATTATAAAGCATTACGAAGAAACACAACATAAGTGTAATCATATCTCCATAAGTTCCAAGCCAAGCAGTTGACGGTTTTTCAGGTTCCTTTGATTTTCTTCCCATTTGCCTACTCTCTATTAGTCTTTAAGAACATCTGCTTCTATAGCTTTTCTAGTTACAGGGTCAAGATAAGTTAAAAGTTTTTGAGCCATAATTCGTGGATTTTCACCAGCCTGAATTGAAAGAACTCCTTCAATTATCATTTCTTTAGAACGCATTTCCTGAGCATTCTGATTTGCAAGTTTTGTTGAAAAAGGTGTAATGAGCCAGTTTGCCATCATAGAACCGTATAGTGTTGTAATCAAAGCAACGGCCATGTTTGGACCAAGCGAAGATTTATCATCAAGGTTGTTCAACATACCAATAAGACCTACTACAGTACCCATCATACCAAAACCAGGAGCAAATCCAGCCCATGCATTAATCAAACCGATCCATTCCATATGACGTGCTTCTATCTGATTCATTTCATTTTCCATTATGGAACGGATGATATTTCCTTCAGTACCATCGACTACAAGACGAAGGCCCATTTTCATAAAAGGATCTTCCAAATCTTCAAGTCCGTCTTCAAGAGCAAGAATACCTTCGCGTCGTGCTTTTTCAGATAACGCCTGCATGTTTATAACTGTATTTTTTTCACCGAAATCAGGAATTTTAAATGCTTTTCCCATGATTTTAAAAAGCCCAAGAACTTTTTTTAATGGAGAAGCAATAAACATTGCAAAATAAGAACCACCAATAGTCATCAATGCAGACGGAAGATCAAGAATTCCGCCCAAAGTACCGCCTGACGTCATAACTGACATGACAATCATTGCTGCACCACCAACAATACCAATTATTGTAGCTATATCCATTATAAAACCTCTTGAGCTTCAATACCGATGGATTTTCGATATTCGATTATTTTTTTAATTAAGTCTTGAGGGGAATCTTTGATGATTAATTTACGCCCTGACAGCATTGTCAAAGTAAGGTCTGGAGTAGTTTCCATACTTTCAATCATATGCGGATTCACCCAAATTTTTTTCCCATCTAACCGCAATACATCAATCATATATAATTATTTTACTGATTTATTTAAAAAAATCTATAAAACAATATTATATTATATCTTTTTTTTAAATAATATCAAATATTTTTTTGAAAAATGTCAACAAAAGTCCAAAAAACTGATTACTGAAAACTTTATTTTTTGCTTTCTAATTTTTTGTTATAGTGCAAAAATCTATTTTCATTTTTCCTGTGATTTATTTATAATAATATGTATGGAACAGATGAAACCTTATATTTATGTTATTGAAGATGAAGAAGATATTTCAAAACTTATTTGTATGTATTTATCAAAATCTTTGATGGAGTCAAAGCCATTTTACAATGCTGAAGATGCATTATCAGCACTGAAAAGTGACAAAATGCCAGATCTGATTATTTTAGATTTAAATCTTCCGGGAATGAGTGGATTTGATTTTCTGCAGAACATAAAACAAACTTACAATACAAAAATGCCATCTGTAATGATTCTTTCTGCAAGAGATGCAGATGAAGATATAATTGAAGGACTTGGAATTGGAGCAGATGAGTTCATAACAAAACCATTTTCGCCAAGTGTATTAGTGGCACGCATAAAGGCAAATCTGCGCAAAAAAATGATAATTACAGCAAATGCAGAAGAATCCATTAATTTTGGAGAATTTACGCTACTTTTAAACAGTTGTGTTCTTAAAAAAGAGAATACAAAAATTCCACTTTCGACAAAAGAATACAAAGTTCTTGAATTTCTTGTAAAAAATGCAGGCAGAATTTTATCTCCAGAAGAAATCTATAAAAACGTATGGGAAGTTGAATTTGGTGATTTAACAGCAGTTGCTGTCTACATCCAAAGATTAAGAAAAAAGCTTGAAAAAGACATAACTTCATGTGAATATATAAAAACAGAATTTGGAAAAGGTTATATATTTAATAAGGAAAAAATAAACGACAAATGACAATCAAAAAACAGTTTTTCATTTTATCTTCTATTATAATAGCTATTCCCCTGTTTATTATCAGTATTGTTTGTTTTCAAAAGTATTTGAATAAACCTGAACGCATTTTAATAGATGGAAGTGATAAAATTAAAAAATTTAAAACCAGAGACATTTCAAAAAAAGATAAAAAAGCTTTAATGGAAATTTTACGTATTCTTCCACCAGAAGTTGAAAGCTGCATTTTTATTGAACCCAGCGGAAAAATCATCTTTACAAATTTTTCTGATTCCAGGATTTCAATTACATCCACAAAAGAAGATATTTTTGGTTTTATTAATACTTCTTCTGACAATTATTTTTATCAGTTTACCAGAATTAAATTATCTGAAGAAGAAGCCACAATGATTGCACGCATACCGCTTAAACACAAGAACAAAAACAATCCTTATGACATGATTACAACTGTTATGTCATGCCTTGTTTTTCTTGTTTTAATCTGCGTTATCTTCATAATAATAATCTCCAGAACAATTTTTAAATCGATTATTCAGATAAAAGACACGACAAAACAACTAGCTGACGGAGATCTTTCACAATCATGCTTACCTTCAAAATCTGATATTAAAAAGAATGAAATTACAAGCATTCAGGAAAGCCTTGAAAAAATGAGAATTGCCCTGATTGATGAGCAGAACAGAAAACAAAAGTTCATCATGGGAATGAGTCATGATTTACGAACGCCAATTGCAATTATCAAAGGATATATTGAAGCAATCAACGACGGAATTTTTTCATCTCCAGAAGAAATAGAAAAATCACTCGAACTTATTCACATAAAATCAAATCAACTTGAAGAAATGATTAACACTTTGATAAATTTTATGAAAATGGATTCATACGAAATTCTAAAAGACGTAAAAGAAGAATCAATTACTCAAATTATCAAAGATTTTGCAAAAAACTCTTTCGTGATGGCAAATGTATTTAAAAGGAAAATTATAACTGACATAAACTTGCCAAAAGATATTTTTATTGAAGTAAACAAAATGCTTGTTCAGCGCGCTTTTGAAAATCTTTTTAGTAATGCAATAAGATACACAAAAGATAATGATTCTATTTTCTTAAATGCATATATTGTGCAGGAAAAAAGCGAAATCATTTTTGAGATAAAAGATACTGGCATTGGAATCAAAAAGAATGATTTAAATTATATTTTTGATATTTTTTACAGGGGTACGAATTCCAGACGTGAAGAAGGTATGGGAATTGGGCTTTCAGTTGTAAAAAATGTGATTACCACTTACGGTTGGAAAATTGATGTTTCATCTGAGGAAAATAAAGGGACTGTATTTACAATCCACATTCCTTTTACAGAAAACTAAAAATCTAGCAGAAGTTTTTCAAGGAATGAATTTAAAAATAATATTCCTTTTTTTCCAAGCGTATACGTTTCTTCATTTGAAATCACGCATAAATCTTTTTTTTCCCATTCTTTGCATAAATTTATAAAACTTTGTGGAAGAGAATCATGAAAAATTGATTTATAATGCATCTGTGAAATTCCAGAAATTTTTCTCATTCCCATCATAAAAAATTCAAAAGAAGAAATTTCAGAATCAATTTTTTCACATTCCTGAGGGAGTTCTTCATTTTGATTTTTTGTGAAAACTGTTTCATAACTTGAAAATTTCTTGAAACTGCCTTTATTAAGCCAAAAATCCATATATTTTTTTACGTTTTTTACATTTGTCCAGCGAAAACCTTCACCATTTTGATTATAAACAGTTCCGCAAGCTCCACTTCCAATGCCAAAATAATCTTCGTGATTCCAATATTTTAAATTATGCTTACATTCCTTTCCTGTTTTTGAAAAATTTGAAACTTCATACTGTTCAAATCCGTTTTTTTCCAAAAAATCTCTGGCAGAAATCCATAGCTCGTCAGAAAATTCATAATCATAATGTATTGTGCCGTTTTTAATTTCTTTTCCAAGTGGAGTTTCTTCTTCTATTGTAAGACTATACATTGAAATATGACTCAAATTTGGAAGATTTTGCAGCACATAATCAAGCCCATCCAAAAAAGTCTGTTTTGTTTCAAAAGGAAGTCCACAGATAAAATCAACTGATAAATCTTTGGGCCACTTGGCAAGAATATTTACAGCTTTTTGATTTATCTGAACATCGGCCCGCCTTTTTTCAAAACTCAAAGCCTTATCGTTCATTGATTGCAAACCGCACGAAATTCTTGTTATGCCAGCTTTTAAAAATCCATTCAAAAGCTGTTGATTCACATCATCAGGATTCACTTCAACTGAAATTTCACAATCTTCTGAAATTTCAAGAAAACTGGAATTTTTTAAAAATTTAATGAGTTTTTCCAGATTTTCGGCTGATAAAAGACTTGGAGTTCCACCACCAATATAAATCGTGTCTATAAAACACTTTTTTTCATTTTCAAGATTCGTACAACGGTATGAAATTTCGTTACAAAGCGACTCAATGTAATCATCAAAAAAAGAATTGTTTTTATTTGAACTGTTCGATGAAAAATCGCAAGGAATACTAAAAAAGTCACAATATTTACATTTTGAAAGACAAAAAGGAATGTGAATGTAAATGCCTTTTGAATTATGATTTTCCATCAATGTTTAAAAAATCTTGAAATTTTTGAACGGAAAATAACAGCACAATGCTTTTGCATCAATCAGGTCTTTTTTAATAATTCCCCAAAGACGGGAATCATCACAAGATTTTCTGTTATCACCAAGCACGAAATATTCATCTGCACCAAGAGTAATTTGTTCAAACGAACCTTTCACACCAATCGAACTTTCCCATCCGGCTGGAGCAGCAAAAAAAGTTACGTTATAAGTTTTATCCAATACTTCAAATTCTGTAAGAAAATGTTTTTCACCTTGAGGACGAATGTACATAACATAATCACGCATGTAAATCGTATCACCAGGCATACCAATTACACGTCGCAAAGTCTGTTTTGTTCCAGGCTGACTTTCAAACTCTATCGAAGAAAACTGCTGTCCGGTAAAAAATTCAATAAAAGTATTCCCTAGTTTTTGAAATAAAGAAAGTTTTTTTTGTACGCGGGACTGAATTAACACAACATCGCTACGTTCAATTTTTTTTGCCAGAGGAGAAACCATCACAAAAGAATTTTCTGGTATATCTGGATTCATTGAAAAAGAATTCTGTCTGACGCCATAAATAACATAATTAATCAGCAGATTTACAAAAATGAATAAAATAATGCAAAACAATAATACCGAAAAAAACTTTTTCTGCTTTTCTTTTTTTATCTGATATGATAATTGAGCGATTTTTCTGCTATTCATCTTTTTTATTATCCTATTATTATAAAAAAACTTTTTGATTATTATGATATTTAAAAAAATATCACAAATCTTCTATATTTACAATACAAACTTTATGACAAACTTTATGAAGAAACTTTTTTCTTCTTGAAAGCAATCATTGAGTATATTATAATATAAAATATGGCTGATATAAAAATTATTGCAGAAAATCGTAAAGCTCGTTTTGATTATTTTATTGAAGATACATACGAATGTGGAATAGAATTACAGGGAACTGAAGTTAAATCTGTCAAAAATGGAAATATTTCATTTCCTGATGCATTTGCAGAAATCGTTAATGGTCAAGTCTGGGTAAAAAATCTACATATTTCAGAATATTCTTATTCATCTGTTTTTAATCACAATCCAGACAGACCAAAAAAACTTCTTCTGCATAAAGAAGAAATAAAAAAACTCATAAGAAAAGTTGAAACAAAAGGATATACCCTTGTTCCTGTTATTTTTTATTTAAAAAAAGGACTTGTAAAAGTTTCTCTTGGAGTCTGTAAAGGTAAAAAACAATATGATAAGCGTGCTTCGATAAAAGACAGAGATGTAAAACGTGATTTGCAGCGGGAATTTTCAAAAAGATTGAGAGGATAATTTATTTTTGAATAAAAAAAGTAAAATCATCACGACAATTTTTATTTTCCTCTTTTTATTTTCAGCGAAAATCTGGAGTCAAAAATATGATATCCATTATTATGGAATAGTGTCAAAAGACCTTGATTTAAACATGGCAAAAATGACAAGTGATTTGTATTTTACTCAACTTTCTGAAATCAATAATTTTTCAGTAGAAGATAAACGTGAAGCTCCGCTTTTAGAAAAACAGCCGGATGTTGAATTATTTTCAGAAGACTCACTTGCTTTTTTTGCAAGCATATCAAAAAATAATTCTGATGAATCGTGGTCTGTAACTTTTCATGTAATCGATAAAAAAAACGATGAAGAACATATCAAGAAAAAAAATTACGCTTCATTCTATAAAATACTTATGGAATCAAAAAATGAACTGAAAGAAACAATCAAGCAGCTAATAGAAAATGATAAAGGAAATTCTATTCAAATCTCCGCACAACTTTTTCAAGAAAATAATCAGAATAATAAAAAACAAAATTCAAAAACTAATATAACTAATGTGGAAGAAAATCAACAAAAGCCGCACAAAACTATTTCTTTGGAAAATTTGTCGGGTACATGGAAAGGTGAAGATAATATAGATAAAATTGTAATTCTCAGAGGAGGACGAGGTTTTGTAATTTTTAAAAACGGAGCTTCTATGAATATTTTGATTAAAAATTCCACTTCCACTCCAAATCAAATCATTGTTACACAGAATTCTAAATCAAATGCTTCGTTTTTTCCGGAATTGCCTCGAAACATTGCATTGCAGGCTGCAGTTCACGCTGAACCTATTCAATGGATTTTAGATATAAATGATGAAAACAATTTGAAAGGAATTAAACAAACTTTACTGCCAGATGGTGACAGCTGTACAAAAGGCGAAATTCCTGTTGAATGGAATAAAAAATAATATATCGAATAGAATCAAAAAAAGTCGAGCAAATCCTCGTACGCTTCAAGTTTTAAATTTGCGGTAAGTCTAGAATTGGAATGCCGGTAATCACAGTTTTTTCTTCCTTTTTAAAACTGATATTTCCGTTATTGATGTCATACAAAATCATTATTAATAACATTAAGAACGTAAAAAAAACAGCAATCATTTTACAATATTTTTCTTCCAGGAAAGTTGGATTTTCGTGACGTAACACAGTTCCAGTATCATATAAATTTGTCTGAAAAGGTTTTAATCCATTGATTTTAACAAGTTTTTCATCATCACTGACATAATCAAGTTTACGTGCATAAGCAGCAATTACAGCCTTATCATTTTTTAAAGCTGTCAATTCCTGTTCAAGTTCGCTGTTGATATTTTGAATTTCATTTGTTTTTTTACTTATTATTCTTTTCTGTTCTTCCATCTGATTATAACTGTAAAGACTGTTTTGACCCACAGTCACAGAAAGCAGCACATAAATGAGGGTTCCAAAAAAAATAATAAACAAATATTTTGCACGTTTCATTATAAATTTATTATCGGCAAAAGTTTTTGTTTTCTGAATTCAAAATATATGATATAATAAAAAAAGTTATTGCAAAAAAGTTTTTAGACATTTAATCTAAAATAAACAGATTGTTTTAAATTAAGATGATGACAAAATCTTAAGAATTTGCTATTTTTTTACTGTAAAATTGCCGATAATTTAAAAGTAAAAATATATCCTAACAAAGAGGAAGATTTATGAACTTATCAGAAGAGAATACAAAAGAACTTGAAAGCTATGGTGTTTGGGTAAAAAATACCTCAAAAGAAAACTCAAATCCGTCTGAATCAGCAGATGTCAAAAATGAAAATGCTGAAACTACCCCGGATTTTTCAAGCAATACAGATGAACTTGATTTACCAGATTTCGATTCAACTGATTTTTCTGATATGTTCAAAGATGATTCGCAATTTGCAACAACTGATTCACAGAATGATGATTTTACAAGCGGTCTTGACTCTACATTGAGCACAGACGAACTTTCCAACATCACTGATTTTGCAGGTATGCCAATCGAAAATGCAGATTATTCTTCAGATTCAGAAATCATTTCAGAAGATACTGACACAGTTAGTTTTGATGAAATTTCTCAAAATTCTGATGATTTTGTTTCAGAAACTACATTTGATGATTACAATTCAGATGAAGCAATTAATGATACTATTAATATAGAAGAAAATAACGATTCTACAGAGGATTCTGAAATTTCTTTTGATGCAGAAGAAGAGATTTCTCTTGATGATTTTATGGATGAAGGTTTTTCAGATGAATCAGTTGCCGCTGGAAATAATGGTTACGAACCGGGAAAAGAAAAAGCTCCTACTCCATTTACTCCAAATCCAGGTGCTTCAGAAACAGAGGAACTTTCGCTTGACGATTTTATGGATGGCGATTTTGAAACTGTACCAGAAGATGTTCCTGCTCCAAAAGATGAAATAATTGAAGATGAACCACCTCTAGAAATGGATCTTACATTTGATGATTCAGTTGAAACTGTAGAAACTGAAGACAATATTTCAGTAGAAACTTATGATGATTTTGATGAAGACTCAGTTGCAATTGAAACTGAAGAAATCTCTTTAGATGATTTTGGAACTGTTTTTGATACTCCTGATGAACCAAAAGAAGAAACAAAACCTCAGGCTTCTGTTAATATGTCTGATACCGAAGAAATTGATCTTTCTGATTTTGGTATTGATGCAGATGCAGAAGAAACTCCAATCAATCAGGATGTTGAAGAAGCAAAAAAGAAAGACACAATTGTTGATTATGATTTGTTTGTTGGAGATGAAAGTACAACAAGTGCTCCTGTTGTAAACGAAATTAAATCTACAGAAAAAAATGAATCTACTGAACAGATTACTCATTCTGCAGAATTAAAAAATGATTCTGAAAATCAAAATTCAGCACAAACTGTTTCTTCTGTTGATACTTCAATTTTGCAGCAGATTATGGCAGAACTGCAGAATCTGAAAAATGATATCAATACTTTGAAAAATAATATTGAAGAAATCAAAGCTGAAGAAGCAGAAAAATCTGTTCAAGAACAAAAAGATATTGAAATCCCTCAGGAAGAAAAGAAAGATGAAGGCGGTTTCTTCTCTGATTTGGATGATGACGACACAATTGCACTTTCATTCGATGAACTTGACAACATCATGAACAACGCAGATTTTTCAGATGCCAAGAATGATACTGACGAGCCTGTTATCGAAGAAACTGCAATCGAGGAATCTCCTGCTACAGAAGAAACTTTCTCTGAAGAAGAAATCGTGATTGAAGAGCCAGCAGAAGAAGATTCTCCAGTTATTGATGAAACTTTTGTGGCTGACGAACCTGTTATCGAAGAATCTGTTGTCGAGGAAACTTCTGCTCCAGAAGAAACTTTCGATGAAGAAGAAATCGTGATTGAAGAGCCAGCAGAAGAAGATTCTCCAGTTATTGATGAAACTTTTGTGGCTGACGAACCTGTTATCGAAGAATCTGTTGTCGAGGAAACTTCTGCTCCAGAAGAAACTTTCGATGAAGAAGAAATCGTGATTGAAGAGCCAGCAGAAGAAGATTCAGTTATTGATGAAACTTTTGTGGCTGAAGAGCCTGTTATCGAAGAAACTGTTGTCGAGGAAACTTCTGCTCCAGAAGAAACTTTCGCTGAACAAGAAATCGTAATTGAAGAGCCAGCAGAAGAAGAATCTCCAGTTATTGATGAAACTTTTGTGGCTGAAGAGCCTGTTATCGAAGAATCTGTTATCGAGGAAACTTCTGCTCCAGATGAAACTCTAGAAAATATTATTTCTGCAGAACAGTCTGAAGATGAAATTAATTTTGATTTCGAAGATGAATCTCTTGAAGAGCCGGAAATTGAAAGTTTTTCTGAAATTTCAATAGACGAGAATTTTGAAGAAGATTTGCCTGAAGAAATTTCTATTCCAAAAGAAGACGATATTTTTGTAGAATCAAATTCTGAAGATTTTATGGAAACTGATTCAACAGAAGATGAAGATAACAGCAAAACTGTTTTTGATGAACCAGAAACTTCTGAAGAACCTTTTGAAACTGTTGATTCATTTGACAATGACCAGATTGATGATGACATCCCTACTGTTGAAAAACTTTTGGAAAATCAGGATACAGATTCAATTTTGGAAAGCGATAATGCTGCATTTGAAAGAGACCAGCAGAATCAGCAGTCAGAGATATCAGTTGAAGATATTCAAGCTGAAAATCAACCTGAACAAGAAAATTTCGAAGATGATTTTATTGATCTTGCAAATTCAGACATTTTGGATCAGGAACCTGTAATTGAAGAAACTGCTGTTGATATCGACATTGAAGAAGAAAATATTCAGGAGAATTCTGAAACTGAACCTGTATTTGACACTTTTGAAAATATTTCAAACGAACCTGAACAGGACAGTTTTAATATTGATTTCGATGACTCATTATCAGAACAAATAATTGAAGAACCTGCAGTAACACAACAAAATGAACCTGAAATTCAACCAGAATTTTTTGAAAACGAACCAAGTAACGACCAGATTATTGAAGAAAATTCTATTGAAACTTCTAGTGATTCAGTTTTGGAAACTGCTGAGATTGATTCAGTTTCAAATGAAAATGAAATTGTTGAAAACGACAATCAGATTGAAGAAAAACCTGCTGAATCAGAAAATGTTCAAACTCAAAAACCATTGAGTCAAGATTTGATGCAGGATGTAAAATCCCTTTTGGTTTATATGGATCAACTTTTGGAAGATTTACCAGAAGAAAAAATTGAAGAATTTGCAAATTCTGATAAATTTGTGCTTTTCAAAAATGTATTTGAAAAATTAGGTTTAAATTAAAATGGGACTTTTCAACAAAGCGAATAATTTACTTACAAATGAAAACGAAACTGAAAAAGACGGTGAATTTTTAGTTCAAAAGAATGAAAAAACACCAGAAATTAAGTCACAAGTTTTTCATCAAAATAGATTATTCGCTTTTTCTGACTTTATTGCTAAATATAAAATACGTATCTTTGCGATTTTTGAATTAACAGGCAACTATTTTACAGTAAAAGACAGTCTTGGTTTTGATGGAAAAACAATTACAAATTTTGCAGTTGCACAGGAAGATTTAAATTCTATTTTTTTAAATCATCAAAATATTTCAACTGTAAATAAAACAGATTTTGATTTTATTTCAAAAGCTTTTTCCAGCATGCAGAATTTGTCTGAAAGTCTTTCTTTTTGTAAAATCAGCAGTAATTACATTATGTTTTGTGATTGTAAAATTTCAGAACAGATGCTTCATGATTTTCAAAAAATTGACAACAGCAATAAACTCGATTATGATCTGATTTATAAAAATTATTCTGAAAATAATAATTCTTGTATTGTTAAGATTGATTTTGAAGAAGCAATAGAAACTTTTGTCTGTACAAATGCATCAAAACAACTTTCAAAAAAGATTTTTATAAATTCTATTTTCACTGAAATTTGCAACAGATTTATGTTTTGGTATAGTTATCCTTTTTTTTGTAAGCAAAATAGTGATTATTCTTTAAAACTTTTTCTACCTTCAAAGATTATCCTGCCAGATGAACTTTTATTGACTCACATTATTTTTAATCTTAAAGATATTCTGAATAATTGTGCCGAAATTATCAATATTGAAATTTTTAAAATTAATCAAAAAGAAGATATCCAGATTTTTTTTGAATAATAAGGCGGAAAGTTTTGGAAGTTTTTTTTCAAAATGCAAAAAATGGTGAATTAACAGTTTCAATAGACGGATTTTTTTTCCATTCCAGCTATTCACCTCAAAAAGAAGCTCAAAGATTTGTTGAAAACTTAAAATTTCCTTTTTCACCAGAAATTATTTTTATTACTGAACCTGGAATTTCATATTGTGCTGATTTTTTCAGACAAAAATTTCCTTCATCTAAATTAGTTGTCATTCGATATTTAACAGATTTTAAACAGTTTGATAATAAATTTGATTTTGTCATCGATTTTTTTTCTTTTAATAATAATTCACATGCTTTTGAAAAATTTCTTTCATCACACTTTTGTGATTCCGAGATTCTTTGTTCTGTTTTTTGCAGCTGGAATGCAACTTCTAAATGTTTTCCAGATTTTGAAAAAGCATTTTGGCAGTCAATAAAAAATGTTACTCAAAAAGCACGCACAGTTTTAATCACAAGTCAGTTTTTTGAGAAAAAATGGTTTTTAAATTCTATCTCTTTTTTTAATTTTCTAAAAAAACCTGTTTCCCTTCAAAAAAAGATTTCAAATGATATTTTGATTATTGCATCAGGTCCAAGTTTGCTGCCTGTCCTATCGCTTATTCAAAAAAATCAGAACAGTTTTTTTATAATTGTTCTTTCTTCTGCCATAAAATGTTGTTTTGAAAATAATATTATTCCTGATTTATGTTTTTCAACAGACGGCGGATATTGGGCAAAAGAACATTTAAAAATTCTTGAAAAATATCCTGATGCAGTTCTTGCGTTATCTTCTGAAAGCTGCTGTCAAAAATCAATTTTACATAAAAATCCTGTTTTACCATTAATATATGAAGACGGAATTTCAAAAGATTTATCAATTGTGTCTGGAATTGATTTTTACAATGCAAAACGAAATGGAACTGTCAGCGGAACAGCTTTGCAGTTCGCTATGGAAAATTCTACAAGAAATATTTATTTTTGCGGATTGGATTTACACAGTCAAAAAGGATTTCAACACACAAATCCAAATGAATTGCAGATAAACTCCCAGATTTCTGATTTAAAACTTTCTTCAGCAGAAAAAAAACAGGTTTCCGCGATGTTAAATTCTGACAGTCTCAAAGTTTATGAAGACTGGTTTTGCAATTTTGACATACAAAATAAAAAAGTTTTTAGAATAATTGAAAAAAAGGACAGAAACAATTCTCTTGGAAAAATTCAAGATATTTCAATAAATGAATTTGAAAAATTAATCCCACAAAATAAAATTGAAAAAAATTTTGATAATTATTTTATCAGGCAGAACAAAAGAATCAACCTTGAAAAAATAAAAAAACTTATAGAAAAAAAATTCTTTGATGAAAATATCAAAAAACAGTTTTATCCTTTGGATTTTGTTCAATATTCTCATTCCAAAAATTCAGAAATAATATATAATATTAATGAAAAACACAAAAAATTATTTGATAAAGCAGATTCACTTTTCCCAAACTGTTAATTCAAATGGCTGATATAAACCGTTTGATAAATCTTGTGTTTCTTCGAACCTTTATTTTACATAGCATTTATTGTAGGAAATTATATGCAATCTATTTACAGTTCAATTTTGACAACAAAAAGCGGTTCTCAAATTCCTGTTTTTCATAGTGGAAGGACAGCAGAATCAAAATATAATCCTCAACTTGAAGCACAAAGAATTGTCGAAAGAATTGAAAAAAAATATGATTTTTTTATACTGATTGGTGTTTCATCTGGAATTCTTTTGAAAAATCTCGTTCAGAATTTCAATAATTCCGTCTTTTTCTGTATTGAACCTTCTGAAAATGACTATTCTTTTCTTTTTTCATCTGAAAATAATCTTGAAATCAGAAAATTTATGAATCATAAAAATATTCATTTCTGTACTTTTGATGAAATTGAATCTCAATTATGTCAGATTTATCTGCCGGTAAAATTTAATGATTTCAAAATAATTGAAACTCGCGGCTGGTCAAATGAAAACAAAGAAATCATACCCAAAATTTATGAAAAGATTCAAAATGCAGCTAATCTGATTTCAAGTGATTTTTCCACACAGGCACATTTTGGAAAACTTTGGATAAATAATATTTTAAATAATCTGAAACTTCTTTCGAGTCAAAAAAATCGCAGCAACTTTACAAATCAAAACAAAAATCTCATTCCTGACTTAAAAAAAACTGCAGCTGTAATTGCAGCTGGAACAACCCTTGATAATACTATCCAAATTCTTCAAAAAAAACGTGATTCATTTTATATTATTTCAACAGACACAGCTTATTCTTCACTCATTAAACATAAAATAATTCCAGATGTTGTTATTTCAATTGATGGACAAAACGTTTCCTACAATCATTTTCTTCATAATGTTGATGTTTCCAAAACTTCTTTTTTATTTGACCTTACATCAAATTATAAAGCATCAAAATATCTTTTCGGAAAAAACAGTAATATTCATTTTTTTGTAGGTGGTCACCCTTTTTCCACTTTGGTTCAAAACTTTTCTGATTCTTTTTTTCCAAATCTGTTTGCAGGTGCTGGAACTGTCACAATTGCTGCAACTGACTTTGCTTTTAAGTGTGGTTTTGAAAATATTCAAATTTTTGGTGCAGATTTTTCTTATCAAAACGGAAAATCTTATACAAAAGGTACTTATCTTGATATTCTGTATCATAAAGATGAAACAAGAATATATAATTCAGAATTCCTTTATGATAAGCTCATGTTTCGCTCTCCATTGGAGCATCAGAATTGCAAACAGGATGGCAGTTTTACAACAAAACTTTTACAGTCATATAAAAATTCTTTTGAATCATTTATTATTCAGAATAAATATTCAATCAAATATGAAAATTCCATCTACTATTTAACTCAGAAAATTCAAAACACAAACAAAACAGATTTTATTACAGAATTTTTCAAAACTCAAACTTTTGAATACAATAATTTCATAAACTATATTCAAAAAGCAGCACCTGAAAATGTAGAAACAGCTCTTCTTCCACTGGCAGCTTTTTTTAAAATAAATTTGAAAAAAAATGATTTTTCTGAAATTCTAAAGGTTGCACACTCTTACATTGTGGAGTATAATAATAGAATATGAAAAACAATTTTATCATTTTTTACACAATCTTTGCATCTGCTGTTTTTGCATTTGCTATTGCTTTTTTTGGTGTAAACATTTACAAGGAATATTCTCAAGGTCAGTCGCGAGCCAATCAGAGATATAATACATTAATTTCAGATATAAAAACATATAATTCTATTGATAAAGAAATTTCTGAAAATTCTTTGTCTAATATAAAATCAGTTTTAAAAGATTTTAATGATTTTTCTTTTATTCAGATAAATCTTAATGACAGTGAGATTTTAAAATATCCGAAAGATGCTTCTGCAGATTTAACAGTTTCTAATTTGACAAAAACTTTCAGTTCTAGTTTTAATACTCAAAACGGTCAGTTTGAAATCTTATGCAATATGTATCTTCTCCGCCCTTCTTCAATTTACTATTATGCAAAAATTTCATTTATAATCATTCTGATTGTGACAATAATTACAATTATTTTGATTTTTTATATTAATTCTCAGGAAAAACAACTCTCAACTGGAAATATTTCTGAATCTGATACCGATTTCTCAAATGAAAATGATGAAGATGAAATTGAATCAGAATTACAAATCGCTGAATTTTTTTCAGATTCTGCAACCAAAAATAATTTATCAAAAAATCCACAGGATTCTGAAAATTCTGATGATTTAGAAATAAATGAAGAGTCTGATTCAAACGACAACAATTTATCATCACAATCAGAACATAGTGATATAACTTTAGAAAATCATATTGAAACAGAAAACAATTCAGAAACTGAAACAAACTCTGAAATTGAAACTGAACTTGAGCAAAATGATTCTGAAAACTCTGATAAACCTTCTGAAGATAAAAAAGATGAAGATAATCAGGATGAAAACGAAAATAAAGTGTCTGTATCTTTACCTGATTACGAAACTCCTGTTACTATCGAAAATCTAGAAGAAAAAGAAAAACACGAAGATGAAGAAAGCGCAGTTTCAGATAATACAGAAGTAAGTCCTTCAGGACTTTTTAATCCAATTACAGGTTTAGGCTGGGAATCATATTTAGATACACGTCTTGAAAACGAAATAAACCGCGCAATTTCTTCTGAAATTGACATTTCCGTGTTTATTATAAATATTCCTGATATGGAACGGAATTCTGAAGAAAGTAAAAAGGTTTCCGATTATTTGACACTGCAATTTCAATTTAAAGATTTACTTTTTGAATACAAAAATGACAGCATTGTTGCTATAAAAATCAGTATGAATTTAGATGATGCATTAAACTTTGCTGATAAAATACATGCTGAAATTTCACAAATAATAGAACAAAAAGATTGTTACATTGGTATTTCTACACGCAGTATAAGAATTGTTTCAGGAGAAAGACTTTTAAATGAAGCATGGGCAGCAGTAGAACACGCAAAACAGGAAGAAGATTCTCCGATTATAGCTTTCCGAGTAGACGCTGAAAGATACAGGCAGTTTTTAGAACAAAATTAAAAGCATAATTAGTGTCTCCGTCAATACTAACCCCATAAACAAATTTTCATAATCGAATTACACTAG
>SAMEA3663026__coassemble_313_pt1 | contig 39143 bp, 31 predicted proteins | sample SAMEA3663026__metabat2_high_PE_017 | metagenome-assembled genome bin SAMEA3663026 (sample SAMEA3663026) | pig gut metagenome | biome: pig gut; feature: pig-associated habitat; material: faeces | place: France | collected 2012
CGGAAGTCAAGCTCTCTTACGCCGATGATACTGCTCTTCGCGGGAAAGTAGGATGTTGCCAGGCTTTTAAGGGCAGTTAGCTCAGCTGGTACGAGCGTCTGGTTTACACCCAGAATGTCGGGAGTTCGATCCTCTCACTGCCCATAGTTAAAGCACTCTATTTTAAGTAGAGTGCTTTTTTTTTGTAAGAAGGGAAATGATATGAATAGAATTCTAAGATTTAATAAAATCCCTGAAAAATGGGAAGAATATCTGCCTTTGGGAAATGGAAGATTAGGATGCATGGTTAAAACGCATCCAGCAAATGAAATAATCCAATTAAATGAAGAAGGAATCTGGTCTGGAGGACCTATAGATAGAATAAATCCAGATACTCAAAAAAATATAAAAAAAATCAGAGAATTAATAAAGAAAGGAAATGTAAAGGAAGCTCAGGAATTAGGATTTCAAAGTCTTTCTGGCACTTCATTTAATGAAAGAGTTTATCAAACTGCAGGTGAATTTAAAATCGATTTTTTTGAAAACGACAACTTTGGAATAGAATGTGGTTTTCCTTTGCAGCACAAATCTCCACAAAAATATCTTGAAAGTTACAATGCAGAGATAAATCTTTCAGAATCGGTAGTGAATGTAAGCTATCAAAATGACAAAGATTTGATTTTTACTAGAAGAATTTGGATTAGTGCCAAGAAAGATATGATTTTTATGTATATAAAATCATCACAAAGAAAAAAAATCTGTTTTAGAGGTTATTTTGATAGAGGAATTTGGCAGGACAGTGTAAACATAAAGGATGATTCGGTTTTTATGGAAGATGCACATGGAATTCCTTTTTGCGCAGGTGTCGGAGCAATATGCAATGAAGGAAAAATAGAAACAAATGGTTTTTGTATAAATGGAACGGACTGTTCTGAAGTATTGTTATTTATAGATATTCAATGTTGGCAATGGAATGACAAAATAAAAACAAAAAATGATTTTGATAAAGCGATTTTAGAAAATACATGGACTGAAAAATGTGAAAAAAATATTGAAAGAATAAAACAGGAAGCTCAAAATTATGTTTTATCAGAATATGTGCATAAATTATATCAGGAACATGTTGAAGAGTATTCAAAATATTGGAATCGTTTTAATTTAAATATCGGAAATCAAGATGAAAATAATAAAACTGTATCTGAATTTCTGGCTGATTGCAATCCTGAAAATATAGAATTAGTAAATTTATATTCTGATTTTTCAAGATATCTGATGATTAGTGGAAGCCGAAAGCCTGGAATTCTTCCATTAACTTTACAGGGATTATGGAATTGTTATATGGATCCTCCGTGGGGAAGTAAATATACAATCAACATAAACACACAGATGAATTATTGGCCTGTCAATCTGACTAATCTTTGCGAATGTGAATTACCACTCATCAATCTTCTGGAAAGAGCTTATGAGAATGGAAAAAAAGTTGCACAGAAAATGTATAATTGCAGAGGATATGTATTACATCACAATACTGATTTTTGGGGAGATGCAGCACCTCAGGATGCTTGGCTTCCTGGAACATATTGGGTTTTGGGAGCAGCATGGCTGTCAACTCATATTTGGGAACATTTTGAGTATACAATTGATGTAGAATTTTTAAAACGTTATTATTATTTGATGCATGAAGCATGCAGGTTTTTTGTAGATTTTCTGACTCCATGTGATTTACTTGCAGATGATGGAAATCCATATCTTGTGATTAATCCTTCCGTATCTCCTGAAAATTCTTATGTAACCAAAACCGGTGAAGTAGGAGCTTTCTGTGAAGGCTGCGAAATGGATAACATGATTCTGGAACATTTGTTTTCAAGTGTATTAAAATCATATAAATATATAGAAGAAAGTTGTGTTGATAAAGATGGAATTAGATATCCAAAAGAAGATTTTGATGATTTTAAATATATTTTGAATCACTTAAAAAAGCCTGAATTGAATAATGACGGTTCTCTGATGGAATGGAATACTCAGGTTCAGGAAGTGGAACTTGGACACAGGCATATTTCGCATCTTTATGGACTTTTTCCTGGTCACACTATCAGTGTGGAACGAACTCCACACCTTGCAGAAGCGGCAAAGAAAACTTTGGAAAAAAGATTGATGAACGGTGGCGGACATACAGGATGGAGTCAGGCTTGGATAATAAATTTTTATGCCCAACTTGGAATGGGTGATGAAGCTCTTTCTTCTGTTGTAAAACTTTTTAAGAATTCAACTTTGCCAAATCTTCTGGATAATCATCCTCCGTTCCAGATTGATGGAAATTTTGGAGCACTGGCCGGAATCTTAAGGATGATTGTGCAGAGTGAATTTGTTGATGGAAAAGTGAATGTAAAACTTTTGCCTGCTTTGCCTTCTGAACCAACTTGGCAGAATGGTAGTGTACGAGGGATTGCAATAAAAGGTGGTTATACAATGGATTTTGAATGGAAAAATGGCACTGTTGTGAGAAGTGAATTACATCAAGGAAAATTTTCGATAGGGGAAGGTAATGTAAAAATAAGGTAGAATTTTACATCGCTACACTTAATTACATCAACTTAGATTTTCTAACAAAACTCTCTTATTGAACTGTTCGCTTGGTGCGAACGAATCATAACTTTTTGAAAGTTGAAACTTTCTTCAAAGTTATGATTTTAGGGAAGGTTTAAATCAAATGGTTAAGATTGCACCATTTGATTTAACTTAGATTTTCTAACAAAACTCTCTTATCAAACTGTTCGCTTGGTGCGAACGAATCATAACCTTTCGAAAGTTGAAACTTTCTTCAAAGTTATGATTTTAAGGAAGATTTTTCTAAAGCCTTCTCAATTGTTAAAGCCGGAGTTCCTGGATGACGTAATTCATTTTAGTAAGATAAAACCACACAATCTTAGCGTTTTTTTTCATTTTTATGGATATTTTACATCAGAAAAAAAGTTTTGTAGTGAGAACAATTTAATCAAAATTTAGTGAATTTTTTCACCAAAAAAATCATTTTAGCTTTACAGAATTTGCCGAGAGCAATAAAAATGGTGAAATATTTCATCAAATATTGATTAACTCTCTCTCATTACAAACATTTTTTTTATGATAAAATTATAAAAACATTAAAGAATGTAAGATGAAAACTACTGAAATTACAATACTTTTATCTTACAAAAAATTGTGCTACAAGCTTAATCATCAATTATTATTCCTAATTTCATTTCAGAATATTGAAAAAAAGTCAGTCGATTGTTAAAACAATCTTCTTGATTTTTTATGGGAGGTTTTTATGAACTTTTTAAGAAAATCATTATGGATTTGGATAGGATTTTTTCTCCTTGTTTTTTTTGGCTGCAATAATGGATTAAATAGTAATCAGGAAACGCTGGGAGGCATTACACTTGATTATAACACTTTTTTTTACAACACCCCAATGAAGGAAGCCTTAAAAGCCAGTCAGGACCTTGTAAAACAATCTGTAAAATCATCACATAATTCTAGAGCAACCTTTGTAGAGCCTACAGAAGAAGATTCCTGGCAAGGCTATATTTCAAATAAATACGGTAATAACTGGAACATTCCTTCAAGTATATACGGAACAAGTCTGGATACGGCTGATAACACTCTTGTTATAAATGGCGAAGAGCTTGGAACCTTACAGGACTTAGTATTCCACAAGGATGAGAATGGCAATTTCACAAAAGCTGTATTCCAATACAAAGATAACCTTTATTACGTTTTGGATTATCAGACTGGCAACGGTAGTTATTTAGTTCTTTCATCTGAAGACAATTATGACCATATTTGCTTTACACAGGATGGTAAAATTGATAGTCCAGATTTCTCAAACTTTAAGATTTGGGTATGGGATTTAGCAGCAGATGGTCAATTGTATAGAAGAGGAAATCTGGGCTATGCCTACACTCTTAGAAATGTAGAAATGTTGGACGGCAGTTATGCGACGGTTACTGTTTCTGGTTTTAATTATTATCATTATGGCTTTAGAGTCTGGATTCAGGAAACAGATGGTACAAGTGTAAAAGATACATACCCGGAAAATTCAGCAGATTCTCAAGTTTATAAACCGCAAGCTCTAAATGATTTTGTAACAGACGACACAGAGGATTTTATTTACAAGATTGTAAATAATACAAGTGGAAAGCTTACTGTTGCCAACTATATCCGCGATGTTTACATGCAGTATGATGAACTTGATTTTACAGTGATGGCAGTTTCAGATGATGTTGTGATTGAAGAAGGAGAATCTTATGAATTTAAATACAGTTTAGACACTTTAAAAAATAAGTATGGCAAAGATAAATGTATTGGTTGCTATTTCTTCCCAGAAGGTAAATGGCGTTGTTGGGGATGGGAAAATTCTTTTGATTTTGCATACAATATTCATACAGTAACAGTAAAAGATTCAGAAAGATACTGTATAGATGGTGAAAATTCTTGGGATGTTATGGACAGAGAATTACCGAGCATAAATATGCAAACTTTTGTAAATGCCGTTTATTCAGAAAATTATAAAGATGGTTGGCTTATTGATTTACCTGAAACAGAAACCACAAAATGGAAGGTTACTGAAATGTGGTTATATTCAACTGGGGATAAGCTTTTTTATAATGCAGCATATATTTTTGATTATTCAGCACTAGAAAAAACACTGCAAGAAAAAATTCCAGATTGTAAATTGTTCATTTCAGTTTTGTCTAAAGATTCATACAATGGATGGATGCCAAAAAATGCTAATTACGGTTTACTTCTCCGTTTGGAAAGTAAAAACTGTAATATACGAAATAAATTGTGCGAAACCGTAGAAACGAGCGTATTGCAGGAAGTGTACGAAATAATGAAAGAGAGTGCATCCAATTTAATACGTAATAATTAAAAAACGTTCCTTAAAATTGCACACCGCAGAAAGTTTCAACTTTCGAGGAGTGTAATTCGTTCGCGTCCTCGCGAACAGTTCAATAAGAGAGTTTTGAAAGAAACTCTAAGTTAAATCAAATGGCGCAATTTTAGCCATTTGATTTAAACGTTAATAATTATCATTCATTTATCATTCAGATTGCACCAAATGATTATAAAGTAGCTGAATGTGGAAAAACATTAAGTAAAATCAAATGGCGCAATCTTAGCCATTTTATTAAACGTTCATTTAAATAAGGAAAATATAGCGGGCGGGGGCGTTGCGGGGGTGCGCTCGAAACTGCGTCCTTACGGACTTGTTGCGAATACCCCCGCTAGAAGGGGTAGCGAGCAACGAAGTGCGAGCGAGGGGGAGACTTCCCCCCTCCTAATTCAATATTTTTTTTGAAATTTAAAAAAGTCTTTGCAAAAGTTGATATAAAATTGGATTTGACTATTGCAAAAAAATCCTAAATTTGATATTATTTATGTTACGTAATTAGACTTTGGGTAAAATAGTATTTAATCCCCGTTTTATGCTGTTTTCCAGTTTATTTACCAGTCTTTTGCGGGTTGGATTGTGTTTCCTTTTTTCCACTGCATTTGGCGTTTTGATTCATTTTATTTAATGAGGTATTATATGTACGCAACTATTGAATTCAAGGGCAAACAGTACAAAGCTGAAAAAGATGTTGTCCTTACAGTTGACAAGCTTGATGCTGAAAAAGGTACAAAAATTGACATTGATACAGTTCTTTTGGTAAGTGATGGTGATAAAATTAGTGTTGGAACTCCATATGTTGCTGGTGCAAAAGTAACTGTTGTAGTTGAAGAAACTTTTAAAGATAAAAAAGTTCTTGTATTAAAATATAAATCAAAGAAAGACTATCATCGTCTTATTGGTCATAGACAGCAGTACACAAAAGTACGTGTTGAATCAATCACACTTGCATAATTACATTTTTATAAGGAGATTACTATGGGAAGAACACGTGGTGGATCTGGTGCAAAAAACGGACGCGATTCAAATCCAAAGAACTTGGGTATTAAAAAATATGCTGGTGAAACTGTAACTGCAGGTTCAATTATTCTTAAACAGCGTGGAACAAAATTCTATCCTGGCAACAATGTTATGAAAGCTGGTGATGACAGTTTGTTTGCTGTAGCTGACGGAAAAGTTGTTTACGGAGAAAGAAATAATCATAAAGTTGTTTCTGTTGAAGTAGCAAAATAGTTCAATAAAAAGAGTTTCAAAGAAGCTCTATGTTTGTATAAATGGTTTAAAATATCAACCATTTGTATAAAGCGTTCTGTTTGGCTGAATAAGCATAGAATTAGTTTACTAATTTTGGAATGCCCGGTTTGACGAAAAATCTGCCGGGCTTTTTTTTTGAAAAGGTTTTGGAGATGTAAATGATTGGTTTTGCTGATGAAGCGTTGATTGAAGTTCGTTCTGGAAATGGTGGAAATGGTTGTGTTGCTTTTCGCCGGGAAAAATATGTGCCTCATGGCGGACCAAATGGTGGTGATGGTGGAAAAGGCGGCGATATCGTTTTTGTTGTGAAACGTAATCTTCGTACACTTGCAAAAATCAGACACAAGCATTGTTTTAAAGCAAAAAATGGTGGCGACGGTCAAGGCTGGAATCGTTATGGAGCAGATGGTGAAGATTGTGTGATTCCTGTTCCGCCTGGAACTACGATAAAAGATGCGGAAACTGATGAAATAATTTATGATTTTACAAGTGCTTCAGGTGATGAAAGATTTGTTTTTTTGAAAGGTGGAAATGGCGGCTGGGGAAATGTTCATTTTAAAACGTCAACAAATCAGGCTCCTCGTCATGCAAATCCTGGAATTCATGGTGAAACAAGATTTTTAAAACTTGAACTTTCTATTATGGCAGATGTTGGGTTAGTGGGATTTCCAAATGCTGGAAAATCTTCTTTATTGACATTTTTTACAAATGCACGTCCAAAAATTGCTCCATATCCATTTACAACAATTATTCCAAATCTTGGTGTTTTGAGAATTGATGATGAAAGTGATATTATTATTGCTGATATTCCTGGAATTATTGAAGGAGCAAGCGAAGGTCTTGGACTTGGCGACACTTTCTTGAAACACATAACAAGAACGTCCTGTTTGATTTTTATGATTGATTGTTCTGACGAAAATTATCTGACAGCGTATGATACTTTGTGTAACGAATTGGCAAATTATTCTGATGAATTGATGGAAAAACCGAGAATTGTTTTATGCAATAAGATTGATGTAGAAGGTGCTTTTGACAGAGCAGTGGAGATTGCAGATAAAATCAGAAAAGATGAACCTGAAACTTCTGTTATTCCAGTTTCTGTTGTTACAGGAAGAGGAATGAAAGATGCTCAGCATAATATTATAAAACTTGTGAATAATCAGCAAAAAACTGAAAATGTTTTTGATAACAAAAATGAGGAGTTTGGAAGTTCGTTTATGAAATTAAGAAGCAATGCTGATGATTTTGATGACACCGAAATACAGTATCCTGGAAGTGAAGGATGAAAGCAGCTGTTTTAGGCGGAAGTTTTAATCCTCTTCATAACGGTCATGTGATGCTGGCACAGAAAGTTTTGGAAGAATTTCATTATGACAAAATATTTTTTGTTCCTACGTTTTTGCCACCACATAAACAGATTGTTTGCGGGGCTTCAGCAGAGCAACGTTTTGAAATGGTAAAACTTTTTTGTGAATCATTTGAAAATGGAAAACATTTTGTTGCAGAAGATTGCGAAATTAAACGAGGGGGCATTTCTTACACTTACGATACTCTTGTTTTCCTTTTAAAAAAGTATGGAAATGAATGTAAAAAGGAAGCTGAAAAAATTGAAGGAAAAATCGGATTAATCATGGGTGAGGAAATTGCCTGTGAATTTGAAAAATGGAAAAATCCTGAAGGAATTTGTGAACTTGCCGAATTGATTATTATTCCAAGAGTTTGTGATTATTCCAAAAATGATGTAGTTTCTTCAAAAAACAAGCCGACGGGAAATTATCTTGGAGATTTTGCAGGACAGTTTGATGAAAAAAAACTTATATATCCGCATAAAATGTTGTCTGAAAATGTGATGGCTGTTTCCTCAACAGATATAAGAAATAGAATCGCAAATCAAAAAGAATACAAACATCTGGTTCCAAAAGAAATATATGAATATATTGAAGAAAAAGGAATTTATAAAGATTTGCTTACAGACGAATGATTTTTTTTGGAAAATCTGATAATTTAAAGTAGATTTATTTTCTGTGCAGCAGAAACAAGGATTTGAAATGGAGAAAATTGACAAACTTATAAAAAAAGTTGATAAATATACAAAAAAATCTGTAAAAAAATCACGTTATGAACATTCTGTAAGAGTTGCTCAAATGTGCAGTCTGTTATGTAGAAAATTTGGAATGGACGAAAAAAATGGTTATCTTGCTGGAATTGGTCATGATATGTGCAAGGAAATTAATTATAAAAAAATGATTAAACTTGCATCAAAATATGACTGTCCTGTTATGGAATTTGAATTGAAAAAGCCATCTCTTTTGCATGGGCGTGCTGCTGCTGTGATGATGAGAGAAAAATTTAAAATTGAGAATAAGGATATTTTGGAAGCAGTTGCTTTTCACACGACTGGAACTTTGAATATGTGTGATTTGACGAAATGTCTTTTTCTTGCTGATAAAATTGAACCTGGTCGTCCACAGTCTACTGAAGAATATAGAGAAAATCTTTTGAAACTAGATTTGCCGTTGCTTTTTCTTTCTGTTTTGAATGAAAATTATGAATATCTTTTAAAAAATGGAATTGAAATTGACAGTAAGACAAAAGAAATTGTGAATTTTTATAATTCAGAAAAACAACAGGTGAAGTAATGGGAAAAATAAAAATCAGGGATGAACAAAAAGGAATCATTTTTATTGCAATTATCTTTATAATTGTAGTTGGGCTTTCTATTTTCTTTTCTTTGACGCTTCGAACAAATGCTGTTAAAGAATATCTTAAAAATAATGATGTTTTGAGAACTCTTTTTGTAGTGGAAGATGAAGATAACAGCGTTCTTTTTTCAAGTCTGCTGATTTATGTTCCTGAAACTCAAAAAGCAGCTTTTATAAATCTTCCAGAACATACGGGAAAAATCTATCAGTCTTTGGGACGAGTTGATAAACTTGAAAAAGTATATTCTGAAGTAGGAATTAACGGATTTTTGGAGGAAGTGGAGAAACTTTTGGGATTGAAAATTCCGTTTTATACGATAATCACACTTGATAATTTTGTGAAATTAAGTGATTATTTTGGTGGAATGAGAATTTTTATTTCTGAACCTGTGGATTTTGTTTCGCAGGATGGTCAAAGATGGCTTTTGCCTTCTGGAGCAGTGAATCTTGATGGTGATAAGATTGCTGTTTATCTGAAATATAGGCTTGAAGAAGAAACTGAAGCTGATGTTCAGGAACGTTATCAGAATGTGTTTGCAGCTTTTTTGACTGGATTGCACGACCAGAAATTTACTATTTTTGACAGACGTAATTTTGAAAAATATTCAGAATGTTTTGTTACGAATGTAAAGGAAAAAGAAACTGAAACTTTATTTGCAGAAATCGCAGGTTTGGATTCTGAATCAATTATAAAACAGACAATTACAGGTTCTTTGCGAAATGTTGATGGAATGAGGCTTTTATTTCCTGACAATAACGGTGAATTTATTAAAGAAGCTGTTAAGCAGACTACAAATATGCTTATTTCAACTGATGGAACTTTGAATACTCGAGTTTATGTTTTGGAAATTCAAAATGGTACGACAATTCAGGGACTTGCAAGAAATACTGCAATTCTTTTCCAGAATGCAAGTTATGATGTTTTAAGTCCTGTGAATGCAAATCGAAATGATTATGAAGAAACTTTGATTATCGACCATATTGGAAATCCTGAAATTGCAAAAATGGTTGGTGAATTTATTCACTGTACTAATATTATAGATGAAAATGAATTTGAGGAGGTAGAAGGTTATTCTTCGGAAGCAAACGTGGACTTTACAATTATTTTGGGTAAAGATTTCAACGGACGTTATGTTATTTCAAGAAAATCTTCACAATAGTATGAAAACAACAGAAGAAAAAGCAAGAGAAATTGCTAAACTTATGGAAGATGGAAAAGGTAAAGATGTTACTCTTTTGGATATCAGTGGACTGAATAGTTGGACTGATTATTTTGTAATAGTGACTGTTAATAGTTCTGCTCATTGGCAGGGACTTTACAAGCAGGTAAAAGAATATATAAAAGAAAATGATCTTGAAATTCATTTGACAAACAAAAAATCGCCTGATGGAGATGACTGGAATCTTATTGATTTGGGCGCAATTGTAATCCATTTAATGTCGGAGCAGGCAAGACAATTTTATGATTTGGAAAAACTCTGGCATAATGGTAAGATTATAGATATTAATCAATAAAAAAACTATGGTGGATATTTTGATCTGTATCCACCACATTTTTTTTGATTTAATCAAAATGAATTAATCTTCTTCGTCAAAACTGCGTTTATAATTTCTGTAGCCGTCTTCATCTTCCTGATCATCATAAGGTTCGTCATAATCATCTTCTTTGAAAACATCATCGAAATAAAGCTCGGCTTCATCGTCAAATGTATCTAGCTGTTGATCGTCTTCTTCGTAATTATCAAAATCGTCATCAAATTTGTCGTCATCATATTCATCAAAATTGTCATCAAACGAAAAATTCATTGTTAAATCATCAAAATCAGAATTGGCAGACATATAAACCTCAGAATTATTGGCTCGAAAAAGATTATTTATTTATGATTTTTCATAAATTTTTTTAAAGTCTATTTAATTTAAATCACAGTTTTGTTAATGTCAATCACTTTTTGAAAAAAATTTTTGACAATCTACAAAAACGATGTATAATTTAATATGTGCTTTTGTAAAAAAAACTATACAGCGTATGCTAAAGTAAATTTTGGTTTGAATGTTTTGCCAAAAAATGGGGGAGAACAAAAAAACGAATATCATAATTTGGAAAGCATTTTTCAAACGGTAGATTTGTATGATGTGTTAACAGTGGAACAAAATGATTCTTCTGTTTGTAAGGTGATTTGTAAGGATATGAAATTACCCGAAAAAAACACATTGACAAATGCTTATGATGCTTTTTTTGAAATTACTGGATTAAAAAAAGTTGGAATTTGTGTTGAACTAAAAAAAGGAATTCCCAGTGGTGGAGGACTTGGAGGAGGATCTTCTGACGCGGCCGCTTTGGTACGGGCTTTGCAGGATATTTGTGACATCAGATTAAATCAAAAGCAGCTGGATTTTATTGCTTCAAAAACTGGAAGTGATGTTTTTTTCTTTATGAATTGTGACGAACAGGGAAAAGGCTGTGCTTTGGTTTGGGGACGCGGTGAAAATGTCAAAATGATTTCTCCAAGAAAAGATTTATTTTTAGTTTTGATTTTTCCACAGCAAAGTTCTTCTACAAAAGAAGCTTATGCACTGTTGGATGAAGCATATCAAAGGGGCGAAAAACTTGAATCACCTTCTTTGAATGAATTGGAGAATATTTATAATCGTTCAGTGGAGGACTGGACTTTTATCAATAGTTTTACGCCGGTAATTTCGAATTCCTGTGAAGAAATTCGGCTGGCACTAAAGGATTTACATAAAGTAGGATGTTGTTATTCTGAAATGTCAGGTTCAGGTTCAACTGTTTATGGAGTGTTTACTTTGAGGCAGCAAGCGATTTCCGCTAGTAATCTGCTTGGTGAAGCTTGGAAATGTAAACTGGTACAGACTGTTTAGTCTGTGAAGGAAATTTTGCGGAGGTGAAATATGCAAATAACCGAATTAAGACTTAGAAAAGTAGAAAACGAAGGTAAATTGAAGGCTTATGTTACAGTTACTTTTGACAACTGCTTTGTTGTTCACAATGTGAAAATTATTGAAGGAAAAACTGGACTTTTTATTGCCATGCCTAGCAGAAAAACTGCAAATGGTGAATATAAAGATGTAGCTCATCCGATTAGTCCTGATTTTAGAAATGAATTACAAGACAAAATTCTTGCTGAATATGATGCTGGAAATTTTGTTGAAAGTACTTCACAAGATGATTAATTTGTGATATAGTTAAATTCATCTTTGGGCCGTCGTCAAGCGGTAAGACACGGGCTTTTGGTGCCCGCATTCCACAGGTTCGAATCCTGTCGGCCCAGAAAAGGTAGTCATTTTCGGGTGACTGCCTTTTTTTATTTTAAATTTTCTGCATGAGGAAAATATGAATAATATCAAGGCTGTTATTTTTGATATGGATGGCGTAATTCTGGATTCTGAATCAATCTGTGATATAACATGGGAAATCACAAGAAAGGAATTTGGACTGCCGGACGGAACTGATGCTATAAATGAATGCAGAGGAACAAACAGAACAGATTCATGTATTATTCTCAGAAGAATTTTTGGACAGGAACTTGATGCTGAAAAATTTCTGGATAGAAGTTCTGAACATTTTATGGAAATTGAATTTTCAAGAGGAATTCCACTTATGCCTTATGCAAAAGAGATTCTAGAATACTTAAAACCAAAATATAGGCTTGCATTGGCTTCATCAACAAGAGGTCCTACAGTTTTGCGGCAATTAACTAATGCTGGAGTGATTGATTATTTTGAAACAAGAACTACAGGAGAAATGGTCGTTCATAGTAAACCTGACCCTGAAATCTATATTTTGGCATGTAAAAGTCTTGGTCTGAAGCCAGAAGATTGCATTGCAGTGGAAGACAGCCCCAATGGTGCAAAAAGTGCGATTGCAGCTGGATTGAAAACCATTTTGATTCCTGACAGGACAAGGCCAGATGAAATGTTGATGCAAAAATGCTGGAAAGTCTGCAAATCTCTGAAAGATTTAAAAGAGTTCTTGTAAAGCGGACTGCCACACGAAATGTGGAGTTTAATTTGAGTTTTCAAGATTAAATTGTGGCAAGAATTGTAAGGACTGGCAAAGTAAAAGCCACCCATAATATATAAATTCAAAACTAGAGATTTGACCTGTCATTTTCAAAAAAAACTGTAATGTGATAAAAAAATATTACAATTTGATTCTACCGTTTGAAATGTTCTGTAAATCCTGCGAAAGGGAATTAAATTGGTCGGCACGGATTTCGCCTTTTATCTGGATGTTTGTGGAAAAATTTTCCTGCAGATTATACACATCAAAATTTTCAAGATGCTTTTTTATAAGTTTGTATAGATTATAGTCCGCATCGAATGTGAATTGTGTTTTTTCGATAAGTTCTGTAAAAGCTTTTTGTGAATCTGCTGCAAGAATAACATTTTTCGCACCGCCTGAATAAGCCTTTACAAGTCCGCCTGTTCCGAGTAAAGTGCCGCCAAACCATCTGGTAACAGTGAGAATGCAATTTGTGCATTTTCTTCCTTTTAGCACATCTAAAACTGGTCTTCCAGCAGTGCCACTTGGTTCACCATCATCACTCATTCCCATTATTTCAGCATTATTTCCTACTACAAAAGCATGTACGACGTGTGTGGAATCTGAATATTTTGCTTTTTGCAATTTTACGATTTCGCGTGCCTGCGATTGAGAAGTGCAGGGAATTAATTCCGAGAGAAAACGAGAACTTTTGATAATTTCTTCAAAACTTACTTCGCAGGATAAAACGTCCATTTTTTATTTGTTATTGTTCTTTTGTTTCAGTTTTTTTTTCAGCTGATTTTTTCGACTGGGTAGTTTGAATTTCTATAGACTGAACTTCTTTTGCAACAATTCGCACACCTTTTGCCTTAAGTGACTTTTCCTCGTAAGAATCTGCTTTGAAAATCTCTGAAGTTACTTTTACTCGCGGTTTTTTCACATAATTTAATTTGAAACTGAACGATTTTCTTGTGTCAATGTGAAGAACTTCCATTCCTTCTGGTGCAAAAAAGTAATCACGATTCATAATGAAAGCAGAAATTTTACAGCGTTTTATGTAAACATATTGAGTTTCCGGTTCCCTGTAGATGATTGTGAAAAGAACTTTGGAAAGAGATTCTTTGTCTGCAAATCCGCAGTATTTCAATTGAGGGCCGACGAATAATTTTTCAGGAGTTTCTGAAACTGAAAATATGCCGCTTTTTCTGACATAAAGAATTTTATCAAATGGAGTGACTTTGAATAGTTCAACACCACCTGAAACTTGAATTCCAAGATAACCTGATTTTTCATCATATTTCAGCGGTTTATCACGTTTTGTAACTGCTTTTACATCAACAGTGTTTATGTTTGTAATTTTTGTGCGCCGTTTGATTTGAGCCGAGCCAAGTTTCTGTTCAATTGCGTCCAGCCAGCTGATTGCATAGTCAACCAGATTTTTGAGAAGTTTATTGATTTCTCTGATGCGTTTGTTTATTGCCGTAACTTCTGCTTTATTTTTGTTCATATCATAAAGAGAAATGCGGCGAATAGGAATTCTTAAAAGATGGTCGACATCATCATCAGTTATAGGACGGATGATTTCATCTTTGAAAGGTTTAAATCCATCTTTTACAGCTTTGTTCACACCTTCTTCAGTTTTCTGCTCTTCAATTTTTTTGTAAATTCTTTCTTCTACAAAAATGCGTTCAAGCGTGCGAAGATGAAGTTTTTCCATCAATTCTTCTTTTTCCAGTTCAAGTTCACGTTTGAGAATTGCTACTAACTGTTTTGAATGATGTTCAATAACCTGCGTGCAAGTCATCTGCACAGGCATATTATCTTTGATAACAAGAAGATTGCAGTAAACAGTCTGTTCACATTCTGTAAATGCATAAAGAGAATCAACAACGTCTTTTGTGTAGACACCTCGCTGCAGACGTATTTCGATGTTTACTTTATCTGAAGTGTAATCTTGAATTGAAGTTGCTTTAATTTTTCCATTTTTTACGGCTTTTTCAATGGAATCGCAAAGACTTTCTGTTGTAGAACCGTAAGGAAGTTCAGTTATGATAATTTTTTTATCATCGCTGGTGTCCATTTTGGCGCGTGTAATTATTTTTCCAAGTCCATCCTGATAATCGCTTACATCCATTAATCCGCCAGTTGGAAAATCAGGATAAAGTTGGAATTTTTCTCCGCGTAAACATTTTTTTTCAGCTTCGATTACTTCGTGAATATTGTGACTCAAAATGTTTGTACTCATTCCGACTGCAATTCCTTCTGCACCTAGAATGAGAACAAGCGGAAGTTTTGCCTGGAAAGCTACAGGTTCCACATCCCTTCCATCATAAGTATCTATGTAAGGCGTGATTTTTGGATTTGTGTTTAAAATCTCTTTTGTGATGGCACGAAGACGACATTCAATATATCGGGGAGCTGAAGCACCGTCTCCAGTGTACATATTTCCAAAGTTTCCCTGTTTATCAATGAAAAGTTCTTTATTTGCAAGATTTACAAGGGCAGTATAAATGGAAGCATCGCCGTGAGGATGATAAGCCATGACTTTTCCGACAACATTTGCCACTTTTGTAAAACGTCCATCGTCTGTCTTGATGAGAGTGTGAATAATTCTTCGTTGAACTGGTTTAAGGCCGTCTGTGATTTCAGGAATTGCACGATCACGAATAACATAACTCGCATATTGAATGAAATTCTGATCAAAAAGATTTTTTACGTAAGCCATTTTTTCCCCACTTTTGTCTGTTTACGACAAATACCCTTTTATATTATACCTTGAAAAAGGGATTTAATCAAATGGATTTAGGGAAATGGATTTTGGGAAATAGGGAAATGAAATTTGGGAAATATGATTTTAGGGATTACGGAAAATATTTTGTGTCCGGTATTTACTTGGGGACAGACCTGTCATTTTTTTGAAAAATTTGTGGAAATAGGCATAACTTGAAAATCCCAGTTTTTCCTGTACTTGTGTTACTGTGTTTCCTTGTGAAAGCATTGTTTGGGCGAGGCTAATTTTTTGAACTGAAATGTAATGTCCAAGTGTGGAATGTGTGTGTTCTTTGAAAAGACGCGCCATGTAGTCTTTATTCAGATGAATTTCATCGGCAATTTGTTGTACGGTTATAGGCTCTGAAATATTTTCGTTTATAAATTCGATGATTCTGTTAATTTGTCTTTGTGATGGTGTGATGAGTCTTTTTGAGGATTCGTTTTTTTGCAAATTTTCTTGAATGATGGAATCGAGAATTTCAAGAAGTGTAAAAAATATTGTATAGCCGTAAAGGGTTTTGTATGTAAAAAGTTTATAATTTACTTCTAGTGTTGTTTTTAAGATAGAAGCTTTATGTTTCGTAAGTGGAATTATTATCGGATGATTTGCTGAAATTGCATAATCCATGATGTTCTGAGAATTGGAAAAAACTTTTTTGAGCCAGAGTGTGTTGATTGTGATGATGTATCGCTCGTAAACTTTGAGTTTTTGATTGAAAAGTTGATGTACATGATTTTGTGGAATGATGATTAATGAATTTTTTGCAACTTCTGAAACTTTGTTGTTTAATAAAACATCGGGTAAATCCGAAAGTGTAAAATAAATTTCCAAAGCGTTGTGTGTGTGCGGAAGAACAGGTGATTTTGTACTTTCATTTCGATAGACAACTTCGAATGGAATTTCTACAGAGTAAAATGGATATTGTTTTGTTAGGTTTTCTTTCATCCCGATTTCCATAAATTTATAAAAAGTCGTAATATTATATATAAATAGTATTTTATGTACATATTAATATATATCTTTGTGTTTTACAATTAGTGTCAGATTGCATTTTAAGTTTAAACTGTGGCAGAAAAGATGTGGCGGTAAATAAGGTCTGTCCCTCTTTTTTACCTTTTTTTAAGGCAGGATTTTTTATGAAAGTTGGAATTGTTGGATGTGGAAATATTGCAAAAACTCATGTTTGGGCTCTGAATCAAATGGAAGATATTCAGATTGCTGGTTTTGCTGACACTGAACTTCAAAAAGCTGAAAAAATTTCTGAAGAATATTCCTGTGGAAAAGTTTTTCATTCCAATGCGTACAATTCTCTTGAGAGCATGATTAAAAATGAAAAACTTGATGCAGTTCACATTTGCACGCCTCATTATCTTCATGTTCCGCAAATAATTCAGGTTGTAAAGGCAGGAATTGCTGCTTTCTCTGAAAAACCGCCAGCTATTTCTATAGAAGAATTCGAGAATCTTGAAACAGTTTCAGAAAAATATTGTGCAAAAATAGGTTTTTGTTTTCAAAACAGATATAACAAAACTGTTACAAAGGCTAAACAGATTATAAATAGTGGAGAAATTGGTGAATTGATTGGAGCAAGGGCTTTTGTGACATGGCGGCGTGATGAAGATTATTACAAAACTGATTGGAAAGGAAAAATTTCTACAGAAGGTGGCGGTGTTTTGATAAATCAGGCAATTCATACTTTGGATTTGCTTTTGTATTTTCTTGGAAAGCCTGAAAAAGTGGAAGCTTCAGTTCATAATCATCATCTGAAAGGAAAACTTGAAGTAGAAGATACTGTGGAAGCATGGATGACTTTTGATAAAGGAAGACGAGCCTGTTTTTATGCTTCTAATGCTTACATTTGTGATGCTCCTGTTATTCTGGAACTGGAATGTCAGAATGGAATTGTTTCGGTTATGGACAAATGCATTTTGCTCAGAAAAAAAGAATCATTGCCTGAAATGATTTATGTGAATCAGGATGAAAAAAAAGCAGTTGGAAAAGATTACTGGGGAAACGGACATTTAGAATGTATCAGAGATTTTTATGATTCTTTTTTGAACGGGAAAAAGTTTCAGAATAATCTTGAAGGCGTAAAAACGACAATGCAAACTATGATGAAAATTTATGAACAAAGATAAATAAAATAAAATGAGGTGAATTATGGACAAAGTAAAACTTGGGATTATTGGAATCGGTGGAATGGGGACAAACCATTTAAACAGCATCGTCAAAGGAATGGTTCCAAATATGGAATTGACATGCGTGGCTGATGTTCGTCAATGCAGACTTGATTGGGCGAAAGAAAATCTTGATTCTTCCATTAAAATTTTTGATGATGGACGAAAACTGATTGATGAAGGTGGTTGTGATGCTGTTTTGATTGCAACACCGCATTATCTGCATCCTGAATTTGTGATTTATGCGCTGCAGCATGGAGTTCACGCAATAAGTGAAAAACCTGCAGGAGTATATACAAAACAAGTCAGGGAAATGAATGAAGTCGCAGCAAAATCTGATAGAACTTTTGCAATTATGTTTAATCAGCGAACAAACTGCATTTACAGAAAACTTCGCGAAATGATTCAAAGCGGCGAACTTGGAAAAATGAAAAGAGTTAACTGGATTATTACTGACTGGTATAGAAATCAAAGTTATTATGATGCTGCAGGCTGGAAAGCAACTTGGGATGGTGAAGGCGGCGGAGTTCTTTTGAACCAGTGTCCTCATCAGATTGATTTGCTTCAATGGCTTTGCGGCATGCCTGTAAAAGTGAGAGCTTTTTGTCACGAAGGAAAGTGGCATGATATTGAAGTGGAAGATGATGTTACAGCTTACATGGAATTTGAAAATGGAGCAACTGGAGTTTTTGTTACAACAACAGGGGACGCACCTGGAACAAACCGTTTGGAATTGACTTTTGAGATGGGAAAAATTGTCTGTGAAAATGAAAAACTGATTTTTGATAAACTTGCTGCAAATGTAAGTGAACACTGCAAAACCGAAAAAGAAGGATTCAAAAAACCAGACTGTCAGCGTATTGAAGTAGAAACTGATGGAAAAAACGAACAGCATGTTGGCGTTTTGAAGGCTTTTGCAGATCACATTCTCAAAGGAACACCGCTTGTTGCTGAAGGTAAAGAAGGAATCAACGGACTGACACTTTCGAATGCAATGCATTTATCAAGCTGGCTTGGAAAGACTGTGGAAATTCCATTTGATGAAGATTTGTTCCTGTCAGAATTGAATAAACGAAGAGCAGTTTCAAAAAAGAAAGAAGATTCTGGTATCGTTTTTGATACAACTGGAACATTCTAAAAAAATAATAATCTTAGGAGAAATAAGAAAATGAATTTGAATGAAAAAATTATGATTAGTGGATTTGCAGATGAAATTTCAGATAATCTGAATACTCAGGTAGAATCTTTGAAAAAGCTTGGAATTTCTTATGTGGAAATGAGAGGTGTGGACGGAAATAATTTGATTTACCATGATGATAAAAAAGTTTCCGAAATCAAAAAGATTTTAGATGATAATGGTATAAAACTTTCATCATTGGGAAGTCCGCTTGGAAAAATTGGAATTACAGATGCATTTGAACCTCACTTTGATGCGTTCAAAAGAGCCTGCGAAGTGGCACATAAAATGGAATGTAAAAACATCCGTCTTTTCAGTTATTATCTTCCAGAAAACTGTTCTCCTGCCGATTATGAAAACGAAGTTTTTGAGCGGACATCAAAATTTGTAGATTATGCAAAGAAAAATGATATTATTTTGCTTCACGAAAATGAAAAAGGAATTTACGGAGAAAAAGCTTTTGAATGTAAAAAATTAATGGAAGAGTTTTTCTGTGACAATTTTAAAGCAATTTTTGATTTTGCAAATTTTGTTCAATGTCGTCAGGACACAATAGAAGCGTATAAAATGCTCAAAAAATATGTTGCTTATATTCACGTAAAAGATGCAAAATGGGAAAACGGTGACGTTGTTCCAGCTGGTTATGGTGATGGAAATGTTTCTGCTATTCTTGATGATTTGATAAAAGACGGATATGAAGGTTTTCTGTCACTTGAACCTCATCTTTTTAATTTCGCAGGTTTTGATTCCCTCGAAAAAGACGGAAAAAGCATGAAAAAAGAAAATCCAGTGAAATTAAATGGTTTTGAAGCTTTCTCTTTCGCACACCAGTCGCTTTTAAAGATTTTAGAAAGTATTTAATAAAACCAGGCAAGGGATTGTAGGGGCGCGGAGCGAGGGAAGCGGCTGGAGCAATATAGCGGAACCCCGCAAAGCCCGACCCGAAGCGCAGCGAAGGGATGCCTCCAAAAAATCTTTCTTAAATAAAGGAACTTACAAACAAGAACTAAGTATTATTCAAACGTCGCAATTTCAGTCATTTGAATAATACTTTTGTATTTTTTAAAACAATAACTAAAAATAACTTGATAGAAGAAGTTCTTTGTGATAATTTTAAAAGATTTTAGATTTTTTTTCTGAGTATAAGTGCAGTTTATGAAAAATGGAGGCGTGATTGAAATGGACAATAAGATTATTTTAAAAGCTGAAGATTTGGATGGTTATCTTACTGATGAGGACCAGAAAGATTTGGGTGAACTTGAAGTTATGTTCAAAGACACTATGCAGTATTTTGAGCCAAAAAATGAAGAAAAAATCATTGAAGGTTATGATAAAATGGGGCACAAAATGCAGGAAATCTGCCAGAAGCATCCAAAAATCAAGGTTTATTCTTTCGAAACTGATGTTCAGGCGCAAGCTGAAGCAAGCCGTGTTATTTCTAAACTTCGCGATGAAAGAACCGATCATCAGGAATTTATTTATTACAGTCAGCGTGCGTACGAAATGCTTTTTAGAATGGCTTACACAAATCAACATTCTGACAAAAAAGGTCATATTGTTGTAAAAACTCCTGTAACTTTTCCTGTGCAGAACTACGCAGTCCATAAAATCCCTGCTATTGATCATAAAATCGAAAATACTGTTATGTGCGTTATGCTTCGTGGAGCACTTCTTCCAAGTATGATTGTTTCAAAAGAAATTGAAGAATTTTCTTCTCACAATTATATTACACCGTTTGCACTTTTTAAAATCAGTCGCAATGATTCTAAAAATGAAAATAATATGGAATACATTCTAGATCTGGATAAATCTTTCTTTAATATTGAACAATTAAATGGAAAAGATTTAATTTTTGCTGATCCGATGAATGCAACTGGAGGTTCTCTTGTTACGGTTGTGAAATATCTTCAATCTCAAGGCGTAAAACCAAATTCTATTGCGTTCTTTAATACTATTTCTACTCTGAAAGGAAGTATCCGTGTAACTCGCGCTCTGGAAAACTGTACATGCTACACAATGTGGATGGATCCTGTGATGAACGAAAAAGCTTACATTATGCCTGGTCTTGGAGATGCAGGCGACCGTTTAAATGGCTGTGATTCAAAAGAACATTCCAGAAATATCATCCAGCTTCTTGCAGATTACGGACACAATATTTCAAGTTTGTACAGAAGTCAGATGTTTGAAATTGAGAGAACTGTTTTAGGGTAGTATTTCTTTTTGCAGTAATGAAAACTCTGCAAAAGATTGTGTCAGAGCTTTTATTCAAAAGTTTGCGTTGCAAACTTCATTATTGACTTACACATTCTTATTACATTACGAATGTGCATAAAAAGTTAAATCGGAAGTTGAAACTTCCCCATTAGCTTTTTATGGGAGGTAGAAAATGAATTTGATTTACGGAATCAAGGACAAGCCTGGTTTTGGAAAAACTATGCTTTTTGCACTTCAGCAGCTGCTTGCAATTATGGCAGCTACAATTGCCGTTCCTGCAATCGTAGGAAATGGACTTACAGCTTCGGCTGCTCTTTTTGGCGCAGGTGTCGGAACAATCATTTACCTGCTTTTTACAAAAAGTTCCAGTCCGGTTTTCCTTGGAAGTTCTTTTGCTTTCATAGGTTCTATGTTCAGTGCTTTCGGAGGAGCAGCTTCCATTTCTGTTGGATATTGGGGACTTATCATAGGTGCTGCAATGGCAGGTCTTGTTTACATTATAATTGCAGCAGTGGTAAAAAAATTCGGGGTAAACTGGATTGACCGTCTTATGCCGCCTGTAATCATTGGACCTACAGTTTCTATTATTGGTTTAAGTCTTTCAAGCAATGCTGTCGGCGACCTTATGAAATCAAGTGTTGAAGGTGGAAGTACTTATGTTGCAATTCTGTGCGGAATTGTAACTCTTGCAGTTACAATGCTCTGTTCAACTTATGGAAAAAAGTTTGGAAGACTTATTCCGTTTATCATCGGTATTCTTGCAGGATACATTACAGCATCAGTTTTTGCCCTGATTGGTAGTCTTTCAGATAATCCATCTTTGATTGTTATCAATTATCAAGCTCTTAAAGTTTTGAATTTTAAATCGCTTTCAGGATACATTTCACTTCCAAAATTCACTGTCATACTTGGCGGAGTTGACGGATTGAAAGGAATTACACCATCATATCTGCTTACTCTTTTTTCTGCCTATGTTCCAGTTGCTTTTGTAGTTTTTGCAGAACATCTTGCTGACCACAAAAACCTTTCAGCAATTATCGGAACTGATTTATTGAAAAATCCCGGACTTTCACGAACTTTACTTGGGGATGGAGTAGGAACTTTTGTTTCAACACTTTTTGGAGGATGTCCAAATACAACTTACGGAGAATCTATTGGTTGTGTTGCAATCACAAGAAATGCTTCAACAGTTTCTATCTGGGGTTGTGCTTTCCTGTGTATTATTTTCAGTTTGATTAGTCCGATTGTTGCTTTCCTTGAGACAATTCCAAACTGTGTAATGGGCGGTGTGTGTATTGCGCTTTATGGATTCATTGCAGTTTCCGGTTTCAAAATGTTCCAGAAAGTTGATCTCAACAAAAACAGAAACCTTTTTGTTGCCAGCGTAATTTTTATTACAGGTGTTGGCGGAATGGTTGTAAGTTTTGGTGCTGTAGAAATCCGAACTGTAGCTTGTGCATTAATTTTGGGAATTCTCACAAATCTTATGCTCAGCGGCGAAAAAGAAGAGTAAATTATATTAGATTTTTTATTCAGTAAAGCTGAAGACTCTCAATCGTGGCTCGTGGGAAAAATTTGGAAACCAACGATAGTTTTGTTTACACGAGCCGGCACGAATATTAGTCAGTTCATACCTCTCATCTTTCTTCCGTTACGAGTTATTGAATTTTTTTTAATTTGTTGGTTAAATATTCTTATGAATTTCATAAAATTACAGATTGGCTGTCTTGTCATTGCGGTTTATCTTGAATTGATTTATATCTGGCAAACTACCGGCAAGAATGCGAAAGTGTCATGCAATCCTATTTTTGATGTTTTGATGATGATTATTCCAAGTCTTATTGTATTTGACGGGGTGACTGCGTGGACTGTAAATCATCTTGAAATTGTTCCTGTTTCTCTGAATCTTTTTTTGCATGCTGTTTTTTTTATTCTATTAACTGCATACATGCTTGTGATGTTTTTGCACACTTTGTCTTTTATAAAAGATTTTCCTAAGAAATTGTTATTTAGAATTCTCATTTTTTTACCTTTTATTGTTTCTGTAATTTTGATTATTGCTTTTTTACCTGAACTTGAGTTTGTAATCGGCAAAAAAGTGAACTATTCTATGGGAATTTCTGTAGTTGTCTGCTACATTGTTTTGCTTTTTTATTTTATTTTGATTTTTGTGTTTACTATAAGGCGGATAAAATATCTGGAAATGAGAAAGCGCATAAATGTTATGTCATTTTTGTTCATTTCTCTTTTGATTTTGATAAGTCAGATTATTTTTCCAGAAATTCTCATTTCGGCTCTTGTACCGGCATTCAGTCTGATTGCGTTGTACATTAATATTGAAGATCCAGTTTTGCGCAGAATGAAAAATTACAATAGTGAAATTGTGACTAGTTTTGCAACTCTTGTAGAAAGTCGGGACAGCAGCACAGGAAGTCACGTTAAACGCACAAAAAGTTATGTGAAAATAATTCTGGATGAGATTAAATCAGAAGGGCTTTATTCTTCTATTATGACAAAAGATTTTGAAGATAAGATGATGAATGCAGCTCCAATGCATGATATTGGAAAGATTTCCATTCCAGATACAATTTTGCAGAAACTTGGAAAACTTACTGACGAAGAATATTCTGTGATGAAAAAACATTCGGTTTTGGGCGGCGAGATTATTCAGGAAATTTTTAAGGATATGGATGATAAAGAATTCTTGAATATTGCTTATGATGTCACAAGATATCATCACGAAAAATGGAATGGAAAAGGTTATCCTGAAGGGCTTTCGGGTGCAGAAATTCCATTCGCTGCACGAATTATGGCTATTGCTGATGTTTTTGATGCTATTTCTGCAAAAAGATGTTATCGTGACGCAATGCCGCTTGAAAAATGTTTTGCCATTATCAGTGAAGGTAGAGGTGTGGATTTTGATCCTGTTCTTACAGATATATTTTTGAATGCGAAAGAAAAAGTTGAAAAAGTGTGCAGGGAATCTCAGGAGTGATAAAAAAAAAGAGATTTCGCCAGCTGACTGACTTTTTTGCAGGTGTAAAACTGCACAGCGTACCGAGGCTTGAACAGTCGGCGAAGCCGAGCTCGAAGAGCCGAGCGTTAGCGAGCTGTGAAAGGCGACTTGCGAACTGAAATTCTGCTAAAAATAATATTAAAAAACGCTTGATTTTGAGTTGAATTGATTTTGAAAAACTGTTATAATTTTAAAACATTTTTAGAGATATAAGGAGCTTTTAGAAAATGAGTAAGCAGACACTTAATGCTAAAACTAGAACTGTTACTGGTAAAACAGCTGCTAAAAATCTTCGCAAAGAAGGACGTATCCCTGCTGTAGTTTATAATGCAAAGGGTGAGGCAACTTCTATTGACGTGGATGAAGTTGAATTCAACAAAATCTGGAGAACTATCACTCCAACTACTTCTATTGTTTTGAATATTGATGGAAAAGAAAATGTTGCTTTGATTAAAGATGTAGAATACAACATCCGCAACGATAAGGCATTACATGCTGATTTCTTTGTGCCTGATGCTGACCAGAAACTTGTTATGAAAATCAAAGTTCACTTCCAGGGAACTCCTGCTGGTGTTCTTAAAGGTGGTTTCAAAAAAGAACGCAACAATCAGATTAAAATTAAAGCTACTATTGCTGACCTTCCAGAAACAATCACAGCTGATGTTTCAAAAATCAATGTTAGTGAAGCTTTGCGCGTAAAAGATCTTAATCTTGGTGATAAAGTTGAAGTTCTTACTGATTTGGAACTTCCATTGGTAACTGTTTCGCCAGCACGCTAATCGATTGATTGAAAACTTCATTGTTTGAAGTTGTTCGGTTTTCATTTGATTATACATTTTTTTTAGTATAAAATAAGACTGTCTTTTTTGAGGCAGTCTTTTTTTTGTGTATTTGCTTTTTTATATATTTTGTGAATTTTGATTTGTTTAGCTTTTTCAGACTGAAATCTTTTTTGACAAAAAAAATTATTTGGCAGAAAAAGTGCTTTTGTCAGTGAAGACTATTTTGTCAGAGAAGGTGTATTGTCAGTGAATAATATTCTGTCAGTGAAAACTACTCTGTCAGTCTGCAAAAATTGTGAGGGATAAATTGTGAGGGATAAATTGTGTGATTTTGAAAAAGAAGTGTTTGAGGCGGTTTTAGCTTGTTTGCAGAAATCTTCTGCTGGTGATTTGAACAATCTTACAAAAATTGCTGCTGGTGTTTCTGGCGGAGCTGATTCTGTTTCGCTTTTGGTGTCGCTTTGCAACATTTTTTCTCCGCTTGGTGTAACTCTGCATGTTGTCACTGTAAATCACAATATTCGTCCTGAAAATGAAACTTGCGGCGATGCTGATTTTGTAGTTGATTTATGTTCAAATCTTCAGAAAGAAGGAAAACTTGTTGATTGTACGGTGAAAGAAATTTCGCGTGGATTTGTGGAACAGACTGCCTGCGAGAGAAAATCTGGAATTGAGGAAGCGGCGCGTTTTTTGCGTTACAAAGTTTTTTCAGATTTTTGTAATCAAAATGATATTCAAGTTTTGTTTTTGGCGCATAACAGGAATGATAATCTTGAAACTGTTTTGATGAGGTTTTTGCAGGGTGGTAATGCCGGCAGTTTGAGTGGTATTCCAATTGTGCGTCCGCTTTCTTCAAAAACTGACATTTTCAGACCGCTTTTGCAGATTGAACGTCCTTTGATTGAACAGTATCTTCTCGATTGTGAGATTGGATGGAGAAATGATAGCACGAATCAGGAAACAAAATATTTGCGTAACAAAATCAGGCTCAAGTTGATGCCTTTTTTGAATCAGGAGTTTCCTTTCTGGCAGAATGCGGTTTTGAGTGGAATTGAAAAAAATCAAAATGATGCAGAAACTCTGGATAAACTTTGCGATTATGTAAAAATCAAATTTTCGCGTGATGATAATTCGTGCTGCGAAGATTTGCACTCCGATTTTTCGCATCAGGAAGTTTTGGAAGGTAATATTTTATATGATGATAAAAACAAAATTTCCACTTTCAGTTTTCTTCCTGAAAATTTTGATTGTGCTGAAATCTTTCTGCCTGATTTTTTGAGTGTTGATAATTCTATAAAAATGCGTGTGCTTACGAAAGCTATGAATGGACTTGGCGAAAATTCCAGAATTCCTTATGCTTTTTTAACAGATTTGATTAATGAAATAGCAAAATTTCACGAAAAAAATGTCAAAATAACGAAAAATTTCGGGGCAATTACTTTTTTTATAAAAAAAAATACTGTTTTTTTGAAAAAAAGTTTTAAAAAACATACTGATTTGGATTTTTTTGATATAATAGAAGAAAGTGGATTTTTTTCTTTTCCGTTTGGCGTCTTAAATGTCGAAAAAAACAGTCAAAATGATGTATCGATTTTTATTAATGATTGTTTTTGTTGTGAAGGGATTTCGCTTCCTTTTATTGTGCGGAGCGTACATTCTGGTGATTTTGTGATGTCTGCAGCCAATACTGAAAAAAAACTTTCGGACGTTTTTTCTTCATGGCATGTAAACGAAGAAGATAAAAAACTTATCCCGGTTATTCAAAGTGTGAGGGGTGAACAGAAAATCCTCTGCGTTTTGGGAAGTTTTTTGGGATATAAAAATTGGATAGTTAAGCAGGATTTGTTATGAAAAAAAGTATTTTTGCAGTGATATTTTCAGTTTTTTTGTTTTCTCTTTCAGCGCAGAATTATTATCAGATTGCCAATAAAAATACTGCTGTCAGATGTTTAAAACTTGCAGAAAACTGTCTTATGAGCGGTGATTGGAATAATGCTTTGAAGCAGGCTGAACTTGGACTTTCTTATGATGGTTCCATTTCTGATTTGATGTATGTAAAAGCTGCTGCCCTTATGAACATGGATTTTAAAAAATCTGATGTTCTTGTTCAGATTAAGCATGCTTTTGAGTGCGACAATTGGGTTAGCAGCAAAAAAAATGGAGCCAGAATTCTTTATGCTGATTTGCTTAGCGATACTGGAAAATATGATGATTCTATGAATATTCTTGACAGTCAGCCGTTTATTTTTTCTGCCGATGCGGAATTCATTCGAATCAAAAATCTGTACAGAATGGGAACTCCGCAATCTGTGGAAAGTGCAAGATTAAAACTCAATAGTGCAATCAGAATTTATCCGTCCGATTCACGTTTTGCAAATCTTTTTTTCATGTTTGAGATGGCGTTTTTACAAAATCATGCGGTTTTGGGGATGAATTATGAAATTCCTGATATTGTAAAGACTATCGCAAATTATTATATTTCGAAGCTTCCCGATTATGATGGAAAAAATCTGGAACTTGAACTTTTAGCATCGTTTTTTGCCTCAGGTGATATGCAAAACCGCCTTGTGCGTGCCATTGATTCAAAAGAGCAGACTGTTCATCCTCTTTTAGCGGTGGCTGGACTTCAGGTTGGTCTTTATTCTGAAAAAAAGGCTGTTGAACTTTTTTTTGAAACTGTTGGAAATACTTTTTGCCTTTCCGATTTGGAATTTTTGACGCTTCATTTGCGTGATTCTGAAGTGTCTGATTTTTTAATGGAAAAACTTTTGAATTATGACGGTTTTATTTGCATAGATTCCGATTTTGATTTGCAGAATGAAATTGTCATTGAATATCAAACCGGGCGACCTTTAATAATTGACTGCGATTTTGATAATGACGGAAATCAGGATTTTTATGCCAAATGTGATTTTGGCGCTCCAGAAATTGTGCAGTTTCCAGGCGAAAAAATTTCAGTTTTTTATGAAGAATATCCATTTGTTTCAAAAATCATTTTCCACGATGATTCCAAAATTGATGAAGCTCAGCAGAAATATTTAACTGTTTTGAATTATTTTGGAAAAGAATTTTCTTTTGCTCCTGTAGAACTTAAAGAAAATGATGTTTTTGGAATGCTTGGACTTAATTTTTATATTCCTTTTTTTCAAAATCCTCAAGTTTATCTTCCTGATTTTGAATGGCTTTATCAGAAGGCGATTAGTGTTGAATATCCTGTAAAAGAACGCGAAAATGCAAAAGTTGTTTACACGGTTTTTCAGGGTAAAACAATTTCGGCTGTTTTCCTTCAAAATGAAAAAAATTATGCTTTCTGCAATTTTTCGAAAATTCCTTTTACAAGAGCGGTAGATTTTGATAATGATGGCGTTTATGAAACTTTGGAGCAGTACAATTTGATTTTGGAAAATCCTGATGACAATTCCCTTTATGAACCTGAGTTTTTGTCGAAAATTTTTGGTGACAGTTTTTTGAATCAGTTGAATACTGAAAATAAAAAAATCTATCTGCAGAAAATCAGCATTGATCGGAATTCAAATCAATTTTATGAATATGCTGAAGAATATCTTTCAGATAATGGCAAGATTTCTTTTTGGGATAATAATGATGATGGAATTATTGACTGCAAACATACGCGTTTTCCTCAAAAAAAAGATGAGCCGTTGCAAGAAGAATCTGTTTTTTATGATAAGGATGGAAATCAACTTGTTTCTATAAGTTTTGTTGATAAAACTCCAATCAAAATGTTTGAATCAAATGCAGAAGTTTTGATAAATGCCGGCGAAAACAAAAATTTTTATTGGATTGAAAATGTTCAGCCAGTGCAGATCGAAAATCAAATTCATGATTCTTTCAAAACTATGACGCAGGGTGCTGTTGATGTTTTTGAGTCGGAAGGAGCGCGGTTCAGTGTCATCAAAGTAGATGAAAATTATTTTTGTAAACTTTTACCGAAATCTGAAGCTGATGCAGATGAAAAAGAAAGTTCTCCAAAAGAGGCGGAAAAATCAGGTGTTTCAGAATTTCTAGAAGTTTCATCTGATGATTAAATCAAAAAAAGTTTTCAGATTATTGTGTTATTTGATTTTATAACTTAGGAAAAGAGGTTTTTGTGATTTTTAATATTTGCGGAAATAAAAAAAATTCCAAATTTTGGTTTTTCTTTCTATATATTGTGTTTTTGTTTATGTGCTGCATGAATTTTATTTCTTGCAACAGCATTAATAATGTAAAAAATATTCCACAGCCAATTGATTATGATGATTCAAAGGTTGTTCAAAATGAAATTAAAAGAATTAATTCATTTATGGAAAGTGAACCTGTTCGTGCTTTGTGGCGTGCAATTTTACTTGGCGATGAAGAAATTATCTCAAAAACAAAAGAAAATCTTTGTCAGCTTTACATCCGTGCAATCGATGAAAAAAATTATTATGAAGCGATGAAATATCTGAAATCTCTTGAAACTTCAGGTTTTTCTGATTTTGAAAAAGCATTTTCCGAAAAATATTCTCTTGAAGAACTGTCAAAGCTTTTTTTACAGGAAGTTCCAGGTCTTTTATCTGATAATAAAAAAAAGCCGAAGACAATTGCAGATTGCATGGATGCGACTGTGACAATTTGGGTTGACCGTGGGCTTAAAGTTCAGAATGGAAGCGGTTATGCTGATATCGTAATTGGTTCAGGATTTTTTATTGACAAGCGTGGTTATCTTGTTACAAATTATCACGTTATTGATTCTATGGTTAATCCAAAATATGAAGGATTTTCCCGCCTTTACATAAAACTTCTGGAAGATTCTGATACAAAAATTCCTGCAAAAGTGGTTGGCTATGATTCTGTCCTTGATTTGGCTTTGTTAAAAGTGGAAGTAGAACCGAAATTTGTTCTGGAACTTGGCACAAGTGCGGATTTAAAGATTGGCGATAAAGTTTCGGCAATAGGAACTCCAATTGGTCTGGAAGGAACTTTAACTTCAGGAATTATTTCATCTACCGAGCGCAAACTTATGACTCTTGGAAATGTTTTTCAGCTTGACGCTGCTGTAAATTCTGGAAATTCCGGTGGGCCTCTCATTGATGAAAATCTGAAAGTGCAAGCTGTCGTTTTTGCAGGAATGCTTCAGTTTCAGGGATTAAACTTTGCAATTCCTGTGGAATATTTGCGGCAGGAACTCAGTTTGATGTACAATCGTTCAGAAGTTGTACATTCATGGATTGGCTGCTATGGACATACAAAACGAAACGGCAAACAGAAAATTGGTCTTGAAATCCAATACGTGCTGCCAGGAGGTTCTGCATTTCTTGCTGGTTTGAAAGAAGGTGATGTGATTACAAGTGTTGATGGAAAAAAAGTTTCAAGTCTGGAAGATTTTCAGTTTATCTGCATGGGATATGAACCAGAAACACTTTTGAATTTTACGTATATTACTGGTTACAGCAATGATGATTTATCTGAAAGTGCAACTGTTGAATTGACTGAAAAAAATGGTTTTTTGTATTTGGATAAACGCCCAAAAGATCCTGGTTACGAAATATTTAAAACTGATTTTATTCAGAACGGTTTTGTTCCGCTTTTTGGCATGAAAATGATTCCATCATCGACTTTAAACAAAAATTCATATACAATAGAAAGCGTTATAAAAGGAAGTGCTGCTGATGAATTAAATTTTTCGAAATTTGATGCAGTCACCGTTCGCGATATGAAAATTGACATGGAAAACGAATATATTTTTGTGCAGATTTATTCAAAACGGAAAAAGAAAGGTTTCCTTGACATTTCGATGGTGCTTTCATCTCCTTTTGATAATCCATATTATTTTTAATTTATTTTTTTTTGCTTGATTTTATCGGCAAAATGTTTCCACGGAGGATTTAATAAAAAATGACTGACATGAAGTTTAAACGTAATTTTTGTATTGTAGCTCACATTGACCATGGAAAATCCACTTTATCAGACAGGCTCATTCAAAAAGCAAAAATTATTGATGACAGAAAAATGATGAATCAAATTCTTGATAATATGGATATTGAGCGTGAGCGCGGAATTACGATTAAAAGTCAGGCTGTAACAATTCCATATCACGCAAAAGATGGGAATGATTATGAACTGAATTTTGTTGATACTCCAGGTCATGTCGATTTTTCCTATGAAGTTTCTCGCGCAATCGCTTCCTGTGAAGGTGCTTTACTTTTAATTGATGCAACTCAGGGAGTGGAAAGTCAAACTGTAAGCAACATGTACATGGCAATTGAACAGGATTTGACTATTGTGCCTGTAATAAACAAAATTGATTTAGCTTCGGCAGATATTCCTTCATGCAAAAATCAAATTGATAATGAGCTTGGTCTTGATTCTGAAGATGCAATTTGTGTTTCAGCCAAAACTGGCGAAGGAATTGATGAACTTTTGGAAGCAATTGTGACAAAATTTCCATGTCCGACTGGAAATCCAAATGAAAAACTTGCTGCTCTTATTTTTGACTGTCATTATGATGTTTACCGAGGCGTAGTTGTGCATGTTCGTGTTATGAACGGCAGATTAAAAACTGGTGATTTAATCAAAATGATGAGCACAAACACTGAATACAAAGTAGAGCAGTGCGGTATTTTCAAAATCAATTATGAAGAAACTGGTGTTCTTGAAGCAGGTGATGTTGGCTATATTATTTCTGGTCTTAAAACTGTAAGTGATGTAAAAGTTGGTGATACAATTACATCAGTCACAGACGGTGTTACTCAGCCACTTCCAGGTTTTAAAGAAGTAAAGCCTGTTGTTTATTCTTCAATTTATCCTATGGATTCAAATGATTACGAAGAATTGAAGGATAGTATGGAAAAACTGAAACTAAATGATGCAAGTTTAATTTACGAAAAAGATAATTCTCTTGCGCTTGGCAATGGTTTTAGATGTGGATTTTTAGGTCTTTTGCATCTGGAAATCATTCAGGAACGTCTTGAACGAGATTTTGACCAGGCTGTCATTTTTACAGCTCCTTCTGTACGCTATCTTCTTCATCTTTCAAATGGAGAGGATATGTACATTGATAATCCTTCTGAATATCCACAAGGGCGAATAAAAGATGCAGAAGAACCGTACATAAAATCATCGATAATCACTCCAGCCGAATTTCTTGGTTCAATAATGTCGCTCTGTACAGAAAAACGTGGCGTTCAGACAAATATGCAGTATCTGGATACAAAACGTGTAGAACTTACTTATGAAATGCCGCTAGCCGAAGTTCTTTTTGATTTTTATGACAGATTAAAAAGTTACAGTCGCGGTTATGCGTCTTTTGATTACGAAATAATCGGATATCGCACAACAGATTTGGTAAAAGTGGATGTTCTTTTAAATGGAAAAATGGTGGATGCTCTGTCATTTTTGACTTACAAAGAAAACGCCGTTGAACGTGCCAGAAAAGTTTGTGAACGTTTGAAAGGTGAAATCAGCAGACAGCAATTTAAAGTTGCAATTCAGGGGGCAATTGGAAGCCAGATTATTGCGCGGGAAACTGTTAATCCTGTGAGAAAAGACGTTCTTGCAAAATGTTACGGCGGTGATATCACTCGAAAAAGAAAACTTTTGGAAAAACAGAAAGAAGGAAAAAAACGCATGAAGATGATTGGCGATGTTGAATTGCCACAAAGCGCATTCCTTGCTGTTTTAAAAGAAAAAGAAGAATAAAATCTGAGATTAAATCACTTTCAGAAAAAAGTCGATTTCATTTCTGATTCTGTTTAAAAATGATTGTTCATAAACAAACTGATGACCATCTGGAAAGTGCAAAAATAAATAATCTTTCTGGATGGCAATTTCTGTGATTTTTTTCTGCAGTTCTTCTTTTGAAAGTCCACATTCCTCTGAAAGAAGTTTTTTGAGTTCCAGAAGTTCATTTCGCTCATTTTCAAGTGCGGATTTCAATTCATCTATCTGATTTGCATTGAAAGATGAAAATTTGATTTTTGGAGAATCATTCTGATTTTTAATATTTATTTTCTGGAATTGCAGACATATTTTTTGCATTTCTGTGATATTTATGCATGGAAGATTTAAATTGATTCCACATTCTCCAGCGTCAAAAACATTTTTTTTATCACTAAAAAGAGAAATAAATAAATCGGCATAAGATTTTAGGACAATCGAAGTGTAAAAAATCTTACCGGTTTTGTCATAAATCTTGATGCTGTTTTGCCCAAAACTGGCATTAAAATTTTCAATGCAATTTAACCGATTGTGATTTAGAATTCGGGTTGTGTAAGCAAGCGTATTTTTTGCATGAGTAAATCCATTAGAAAATGAAAAATCAAGCCCGCTGATAAAAATCGGAACAGAATCATCGGAACGGAATTTTAATGCATAATAAACAGCAGTTAATCCGACAGAACCAAAAGGATTGTTTACAGGCGGAAGAATTGAAAGTTGTGAAAATCGCGAAAGAAAATTTGCTTTTGCAAATTCAGTTGTGAAAAAAGAAATTTTTGAAGGTGGAAGAAAATTTTTTAAATATGGAATTGAAGATAAACCTGCAAAAACATGTGTTTTAAAATGAGAAGAAAAACCAAGAAAAGCTTTTAAAATGACACTTTGCGCTTCTTCAAGAAAAACAGCATCAGGAATAATTTTTCTGACAAGTAAAGGTTGCAGTGCTGTGTCCACGCAAATTGTAAAAAAATCATTAAAATTAAAATCTGCTTTTTGTAAAAATGAGTCAATACTTTGTCCTGCTCCAAAAATCAAAATTGGTTTTGAGATTTTTTGAAAGTAGTCCGAAATAGGAACAGTTTGAGAAAGAATCGAAAGGTTTGAAAAAAAATTATAACTGTAACGGCGACCAAATTTTGAAAGCGTAACACGATTTTTCCAGTAAGTCATGATAGAATTTGTACACGCTGATGTAAGTTCATCATAAAAACTAGCAAAAAATTTTACTCCGGCTGAAAAATCAATTCTTTTTACTCTTTTATATTTTCCAGAATGTGCCAGATTATAAATCGTCAACGGAAGATTATTTAAATCATTTGGCATTACAAACTTGACTTTCTGTTGATATTTTTCGCAGTTAATTGATGACTTTGCAAAATCCAAAAGTGCGGAATCTGCTTCAATCAAAAAAACAAGGCAATTTTCAGGAAGTTTAGCCAGAAGTTCTTCCAAACCGTAACCGAGAACTGGAGAAATGCATAGAAAAATTGTTCCAGGCAGGATTTGCAGATTTTGAATAGTCTGAACAATTACTTTGGAAGGATTGTATTTTGAATAGAGTAACTGATTATTATAGGAAACAGAAAAGCCCTGCGACGTTTGAACGAAACAGGGCTTTTGATTATTCATTTCTGACAAATGGTTTATACTCCAAAAATTAGTAACCCATCATGTTTGAAAAATAAACTTCAGCAAAATTGTTTTCAAGTTTATCGCTTGAAAGGATAAAACTGTTAGCAGAAGACTGATCCAAATCAGAAATATTTGAAAGAACAACAGCTGTATTGTCATCTTCAGAATCTTCAGCATCTTCAGTTTCGGCGTCAGCAGTTTCTGGTATTGTTCCGTCAGATGTATATTTGATAACAGCAACATAACCGTTCAAAACCATAGGTTCAGACACTTCGTTCATTTTCAAATTGAAAGCAGTTTCCAAAAACTTTTCATTTGTATCAGCAGAACCTAATCCTTCAATTGAAGTGTTAAGTGAATCTGCAATATCAACACTTCCATAGTTTAATGGGAATGCGGGAATTTCAACATTTTTGATGTTCAAAGCAGTGCAGGCAGAATCAAAATCTGATTTAGCAGCCTGAGCGATAAAATCATTTGCTTTTGCTGTAAAATAATCTTCAATTCTTGTTTTTTCGTAATTTCTCAAATATGTTGAAACTAAATCTTTGTATTCATCAGCTTCAAAATCAGGAGCTTTTGTTTCACCATTCTTTTTGAAAATAGAGAAAGTATTTGAAGTTTCAATTACATCAGTAATAGAATCTACTGCCAAATCAGTGAGAATTGCCAAATCATCTTTATTTACAAGAAGATTTTCAATCTGATATTGATAAGCACTTGTAACTTTTCCTTCACTGTTTGTAAAATAGTTCAAAGAATATTCAGAAATTGCATCTTCAAAAGTGATTTCATTATTGTTAATTCTTTTTAGTACAGTCTGAGCTTTTGATTTATCTTCAACAGTGATAATCGAAATGTCATATTTATTGAATTTTGCCTGATTTTCTTTTGCAAATTTCATTTTTTCTTCTTCAGGATAATCACTTGTGTTGAAAAGTGCCATCTGGAATCCGCGTTTATTTGAATTGAAAGATTTCAAGAATTCAAGTTCGGCATCAGATTCTTTTAAACCATATAAAGCTTCGCTTCCAACAATATCTTCTTCCGAACCAAAAAGGTCATCACTGTAACGTGAAGCAACTAAAGCTGACTGAATGCTTTTTCTTAGATTTTCAACAGTCTTTGCATCAGTCTGTTTGTAAAGTTTAGAAGAATAATTTCCGTTTTCATCAGTGAAAAAAGGAACCATATTGCGGTTTACAGCAGCTTGAGGAACTACATATCCACTTTTGTTTACAGCATCTTCGTATGCATATTTTCTGACTGTAGCATCAAAAGCATATTTGAAAACTGTGTAATAAGTCTGTTCGTTGAGTTGTTGTCCGTAATTCTGGAACATTTGTCCATATTGTGAAACATAATTGGAGAAATCAGAATCCTGTTCGTAAGCTATTTCTCTCTTGTTATATTTTCCAAATGGAGGAAGTTTGTTCTGTTGTCCTTCTGAGCCTGTAAATGCAGGTAAAACTACAAAACAGAATGCACAAATTAAAAGAACAATCAAAGAACCGATTGTGTAAGCAGTATTTTTTTTCATTTTTAAATTCCTTAAAAAAATAAAATAATAGTAAAATATTTTATCATATTTCTATTGATAAGTCTAGTTTTATATTTGTTTTGTATTTGTTTAGAAACAATTACTTTATATAATTTTGTTTACCGTTGAGTTGATAAACGATTTTTTGATTCATAACGATTAAATCCTTCCAGAATTAAAAGTTCGATTAATTCTGGAAAATGAAGTCCAGCGCTATCGCACATTTTTGGAAACATGCTGATAGGTGTAAAACCAGGCATTGTGTTCACTTCATTCAGATAAACGGCATTTGTGTCTTTATCGATGAAAAAATCTACACGGGCAAGACCTGTAATATCAAGAGCTTTGTAAGCGGCACATGCTGTCTTTCTGATTTTTTCCAGATCATTTTCACCCAGATTTGCCGGAATCAAAAGAGTTGCTCCATTTGGATCATTATATTTTGCATCATAATCATAGAAAAGTGCATTTGGTGCAATTTCTCCTGGAATGTAAGCAACTACATCATCATCACTTTGATTTTTTGCTGTAACGGAATTTCCTGTAACTGAACACTCTATTTCACGGGCATTTACAGCTTTTTCAATCAAAACTTTACTGTCCCAACCGAATGCTTCCATAAGTGCATAAGAAAGTTCTTTGCGGTTCACAGCTTTGTTTGCTCCATTAGAACTTCCAGCACAACAAGGTTTTACAAACATCGGATATCCAAGTTCTTTTTCAATATCTTCTATAACGGCATCATAGATTACAGAATCTTCTATTATATTTTGTTTCATGCAGACATAAGGAACAACTGGAATTCCAACACTCTGCAAAATCATTTTTGTTTTTTCTTTATCCATAGTGACTGCAGAAGCAATATGCGAACAGCCGACGTAAGGAATGTCTGCCATCTCAAAAAGCCCTTGAATTGTACCGTCCTCGCCATAAGTTCCATGAAGAGCTGGAAAAGCGATGTCAATTTCCAGAGAATTTCCTTGAACGCAGAAAGATTTATTTTTAAGTCCAGGTATAATACTGATAAGTTTGCTGGAATCTTCTATTATACTAAATTTTTCTGAAGGATTATTGATGATTTTTTCACGCAAAGAATCGTCCTGCAAAAACCATCTTCCGTCTTTTGTAATTCCAATCAAAAAGATTTTGTGATCTTTTGAAATCCCTCTCAAAACAGCAGCAGCAGAAATAAGACTGATTTCGTGTTCTCCACTGCGTCCACCATAAATTAACGCAATATTCATATAAACCTCATATAAAAAATCCGTGTTGTGACGCACATATTTAAGTAAACATTTATGCAGCATATTAATCTGTATAAAACTTTTTTTTTATGCAATGTTTGATGTGTTTTATAAGCTTGCAAAACAAACTTATAAAAAATGCACGGAAGTTATTTTTTTAATTCATTAAGAGCTTTTTTTGCTTCTGAAATTTCATCATATGGCATCACGTAATCTTTGTAAATGATGCTGTTTTCATGCGATTTTCCAAGCAAAAGAACTATATCTCCTTTTTTTGCCATGCTAAACGCCTGTCTGATTGCTTTCGGTCTGTCTGGCGTAATAAAAAGGTTTTCATCCATGATTTTTCCTTCTTTAATAGCGCCATCTGCAATCATTTTCAAAAGTTCTACAGAATCTTCGCCGCGAGGGTCTTCGTCGGTCAAAATTATTATGTCGCAGAATTTTGCTGCAATCTGACCTTGAAGAGGACGTTTTGTCAAATCACGTTCTCCACCACTTCCAAAAAGTGCAAAAATCCTTCCAGAACAGCGCTTTTTCAAAGGAGGAAAAATTGTTTCAAAACTAGAAGGAGTGTGTGCATAATCAACAATTACTTCAAAATCCTGACCTTCATCAATAACTGTCATGCGACCTTTGATTGGAGAAAGCTGTGGAATTTTCTGTGCAATCTCTTCGAATGAAAAACCTGTTACACTAGAAACTGCAATAATTGATGCCATTAAATTGTATGCATTGAAAGCACCTGGAAGCGATGCTTTTACAGAAAAATGAGAATTTGTTCTCGGTAAAACTGGGTCAAAGTTTTGTGGATAAAGTGAATTTTCGCCATCCGCATCTACATCAAAAGTAAGACCGTATGTTGCACTTGCAATATTTTTGGCAGTCATAAAGCGTAGATTTTTTGGAATTTCTGGCAGTGGAACTGCATTTGCCCCCACTTCTGCAGCTGCTTTTCCAGCTTTTCCTTCTGTTGTAAAACCGTAAACTTTATGTTTTGTAGAATCAATGAAATATTTTGCAGATTCATCTTCCAGATTTACGATTCCAATAGAATTTATGGAAGTTTCAGTTCCAGCAATCTTTTTGATGTGATTATGTTTGTCAAGGGCTCTAAAAAGATTTGCCTTATCGCTTCTGTACGTTTCAAAATTTTTATGAAATTCAAGATGTTCTAACGTAACATTCATAAAAACACCGCAATCAAAAAGAATATTTCCACAACGATTCAATTTTGCAGAAAGTCCGTGTGACGAAGTTTCAATGACTGCATATTTGCATCCGTTTTCAAGCATCTGATTTAAATGATGCTGGATAATCGGAGCTTCTGGAGTTGTCTGATGCTGAGGATTAGGCATAGCATCATCACCAAATGAATATTCAACTGTTGATATAAATCCTGCTTTTTCACCACAGGCACGCAAAAGCTGCCAGATAAAACTTACTGTTGAAGATTTTCCTTCTGTACCAGTTACGCCGATTACAATAAGCCTTTCTGATGGATTATCATAAAAACAGGCTGATAGCGGTGCCATGGCAACTCGAGAATCTTCAACTTTAATCAAGGCTGGAGAAAATTTTGTTCTTTCTTGTGAAAGTGCATTGTCAATTGTACGTTTGATAATTGCTTTGGCAATTTCTTGCTGCTGTTCTGAAGAAAACTCTCCCTGATAAACAACAGCATTTGCACCATTTTCTATCGCTTTTGCAATAAAATTGTTGCCGTCAGTATGAGTTCCAGGCAAAGCAAAAAAGAGCGAATTTTCAGATACATCCCTTGAATCGAAAACAAGATTTGAAATGGGGATTTTATTTATTTCCTGTAAATCTAAAATTTGAACACCGTCTGCAGAAGTAACTGTATTTTTAATTGACGGTAAGAGTTGAGATAAAGTTTTAGTCATAAAAATGATTATAACTCCAAATCAAAAAAGATAAAAGGGGAAAAAAGGGACAGACCAGGGCAAACGCATTATAAAATGATTAGTTGTAATATCTGGCTCCCGGTCGTGA
>SAMEA3663026__coassemble_315_pt1 | contig 38408 bp, 35 predicted proteins | sample SAMEA3663026__metabat2_high_PE_017 | metagenome-assembled genome bin SAMEA3663026 (sample SAMEA3663026) | pig gut metagenome | biome: pig gut; feature: pig-associated habitat; material: faeces | place: France | collected 2012
ATACTATCCCAAATCGAATAAGATAATTCAATAACATTAATATACGAGGAGGAAAATCTAAGCCAAGTTCTTTTGTAATCACAGGATTTACGTTCCTTCCTACAGTTGGATTCGTTTTTACATACTAACTGCTTCATGTCGACTTGGTGAACAAAAACCAAAAATCCTTGCTTCAAACGATATAGACAATGATGTTCTTGCGTTCAGAGCCGATAAATATTATCGCATAATGGGATGCAGTATTTTTGAAGCAGATAAATATGAAGATGACGAAATATCTGAAGCAATAGAAGAATTTTGTGAAGATGTTGATATTCCTGTTGGTATTTATTCTCATATATATTCAACCACAGAAAAAACAACCTCATATTCTTATTATTATAGCCGATATGGAAGTTTTTCAACTCCTAGAACAGTCAGAAATGATAGATACAACTATATAATTTATCTTCTTGCACCATATTCAAAAAATGAAATTTCTAACTGGCACTTAGGACTTTCTGTCAGAAACTTAAATTCTGACGAGCGAAAGGAAATTAAAAAAATACAGGTGCATTCGTAACAACTGTTTTCAACGATTTTCCCGCTTTTTATGCAGACATTGCCTATGGTGATATAATAATAGCTGTGAATAATGTTCAAATTAAAGATTCCCAAGATTTTAAAAATGCTGAAAAAAACTTAAAAAATGGTGATAATTTTTCTATCACATACCTTAGATTTGGAGAAAAGCATACTGTAGATTTAATTTCAAAATAAAAAAGAAAGGTCAAATGAGGTCTGTCCCCTGTTTAATAACATTTTTTCCCAAATTCCCCATTTTTTTATAGAGCAAAAACTCATTTTAGGTTATAATATTTTTTAAATTTAGGAATTTTTATTGGGGGTTCACATTAAACTCTCAAAACGGCGAAGTCTGGACTTTATGCGTTAGCGTGTCTTAACTCGACGTATTCCATTGGAGGATTTTTTTTATGAAAAAGATTTTGCTTACAACATTAATTGCATCTCTTTGTTTAACAGCAGTTTTTGCTGCTCCAAAAAAAGCAAAGAAATCTAAATCTAAAGCAAAGACAATCAAGATTGGTGTAATTCAGCTTGTTGAACATGATGCTTTGGACTCAAACTACAAAGGATTTGTAGATGGGCTTGCTGAAGCTGGCTATGTTGATGGAAAAAACATCAAAATTGACTATCAGAATGCACAGGGTGAACAGGCAAACTGTGTTACTATCGCTCAAAAATTAATAAACGATAAAGACGATTTGATTTTCGCAATTGCAACTCCTGCTGCTCAGGCAGTTGCTAACCTTACACAAGATATTCCTATTCTTATTTCTTCTGTAACAGACCCTGAATCTGCTAAACTTGTAAAATCAAACGATGTACCTGGCGGAAACGTTACTGGAACTTCAGATTTGACTCCATGTGCAGCTCAGATGAAACTTTTGAAACAACTTGTTCCAAATGCAAAAACTGTCGGAATGCTTTTCTGTTCAAGCGAACAAAATTCATATTTCCAGATTGCTCTTGCAAAAAAAGCTTGTGATGAACTTGGACTTTCTTATATTGATGCTACAGTTTCAAACTCAAATGAAATTCAGCAGGTTACACAGTCTTTGTGCGGAAAAGTTGATGTTATTTACACTCCAACTGACAACATGATTGCAGCAGGAATGGCTTTGGTTGCTCAGGTTGCAAACGAAAAAGGAATTCCGACAATTGTTGGAGAAGAAGGAATGGTTAATGCAGGTGGTCTTGCAACTTATGGTATCAACTACTATGAACTTGGAAAACAGACTGCAAAAATGGCTGTAGAAATTCTTGAAGGAAAAAACACTCCTGCAAAAATGCCTATTCAGTATCTTGATTCATGCGATTTGAAAGTGAATGAAGAAACTGCAAAAGCACTTGGAATTACAATTCCTGCTGACTTGAAGTAATTTTCTGTGAGCGCTGGGAAGGGCACCGAAGGTGGTCACCGCAACGAGCGAAGCGAAGTGAGGAGACTGAGCGTTAGCGACCCCTGGACATAGCGACCCGAAGGGGCACAGCCAAAATACTAAAAAAAGAGATTTTTTACTTTGTTTATTTTACGAAACGGGTATTAATCTCTTTTTTTTTGTTTAAAAATAGTTTATAATTGTAATATTATTGTTTTTTTTGGAGTAATAAATGCCTATTTTATCTGCTATGGAAGGTGCGGTTTCTCAAGGAATTCTTTGGGGACTTATGACTTTGGGAGTTTATTTTACTTTTAGGATTTTGAATGTTGCTGATATGACTGTTGATGGCAGTTTTGCGACTGGAGGTGCCATTACTGCGGTTTTGATTTGCAAAGGAATGAATCCTGTTTTGACTTTGCTTTTTGTTTTTATTGCTGGAACTATCTGCGGTCTTGTCACTGGATTTATGAATACCAAACTGAAGATTAACATTCTGCTTGCCAGTATTTTGACTCAGATTGCGTTATATTCTATTAACATCAGGATTATGGGAAAAGCCAATACGCCTCTTTTGGGAAACCCGACGATGATGTCGCATCTTAAATCTCTTTTTGCTGGAAAAATTACTACAACTACCTGTTCTTTGATTATTGGTGTGGTTGTAATTGCTATTGTGATTGCTATCTGTTACTGGTTTTTTGGTACTGAATATGGTAGCGCAATTCGGGCAACTGGTAGTAATGAGAACATGGTTAGAGCTATGGGCGTGAACACTGATACTACAAAAATTGTTGGTCTTATGCTTTCGAATGGTCTTGTAGCTTTATCTGGTGCGCTTGTTGCACAAAGTCAGGGGTATGCTGATGTGGGAATGGGAACTGGTACAATCGTTATCGGTCTTGCTTCCATAATCATTGGTGAAGTTGTTTTTGGTTCGCATTTTGGATTTTGGTATACTTTGATTTCGGTTGTTTTTGGTTCTATTATTTACAGAATTGTTATTGCTGTTGTTCTGCAGCTCGGTTTAAAATCAACAGACTTAAAACTTTTGACTGCTTTGATTGTTGCAATTTCTCTTTCTGTTCCTGTATTTAAAAGTAAGATTGACAAACGAAGACGTGCTTACAAAGGTCCTGACAATGAAGTTGATACTCGCCATGCTGATGATGAGTTTAAGCATGGAACTAACACAAACTGATTCAGGATTTTTTTTGGATTTTGAGTCGAATTAAAACGAGGTCATTATGTTAAAACTTACAAATATTACTAAAACTTTTAATCCCGGAACTATTACTGAAAAAAAGGCTTTGCGCGGCATTGATTTGGAACTTGATGATGGGGATTTTGTAACTGTTATTGGTGGTAACGGTGCTGGAAAATCTACTCTTTTGAATCTGATTGCTGGTGTGCATTATACTGATACTGGTTCCATTGAACTTGACGGAATGAATTTAACTGGTAAACCTGAACATTTTAGGGCTAAGTTTTTGGGTCGTGTTTTCCAGGATCCGATGATGGGTACTGCTGCAAATATGGAGATTGAGGAAAATCTTGCTATGGCTATGCGTCGCGGCAAAAAGCGCGGTCTTGCATGGCACATCAAGAATGAAGAACGTAATCTTTATCGCGAAAAACTTGCACTTTTGGATTTGGGACTTGAAAACAGAATGAATGCAAAAGTTGGTCTTCTTTCTGGTGGTCAACGTCAGGCTCTGACTCTTTTGATGGCAACTTTGCAGAAACCAAAAATTCTTCTTTTGGATGAACACACTGCTGCTTTGGATCCAAAAACTGCAAAAAAGGTTTTGGAATTAACTGAGACTTTCGTAAATCAGGATAATCTTACTACTTTTATGGTTACTCATAATATGAAAGATGCTATTCGTTACGGTAACCGTCTGATTATGATGATGGATGGAAAAATTGTTTACGATGTCCGTGGTGAAGAAAAGCAAAAACTTACTGTGGAAGATTTGCTTGAAAAATTCAGCGTAAGCGGTGTTGTGAGCGACAAACTTTTAGGATAATCACGCAGTCTTTCTTTTTTCAATTTTTTATTTTGATTGCACGATTCTATTTCATTTTACATTTATCCTATTGTAAACCTAGTACTTGTTTTAAAGTTTACAATAGGATATATTTGTTTTCATGAAAAATAAAAATTTACTGAAAGTTGCTTTTATTGCGTTGTTTGCAGCGATTGTCTGCATTGGTTGTTTTTTGCGTATTCCTTTGGGTCCTATTCCGATTGTTCTGCAAAATGCTCTTTGTATTTTAACTGGTGCTTTGCTTGGTTCTTATTTGGGCGGAGCGCCAACAGCTCTTTTTCTTGCAGCAGGATTGATTGGTCTGCCTGTTTATTCTGGCGGTACGAGCGGAATTGCTGTTTGGGCTGGTCCAACTGGTGGTTTTTTGCCTGGTTATCTGATTGGTGCTATTGTCACTGGTTTTATTGCAGGAAAACCTTCTGTTATGGAAAAGAAGATTTCATGGAAAACTGTTCTTAGAATTAGTATTGCTATTTTTGCTGGAATGGTTGTATTATATGTTCCTGGCATTTTTCATTTTGCAAGATGGGCTCAAGCCGCAGGAAAAGTTCCAGCCGAAAAATCTGCTTTTAGTTATACTATGGCAGCTTGCGTTATTCCTTATATTCCTGGTGATTTATTGAAAATCGCAGTTTCTATTCCAATTGCACTGAAAGTTAGACCGATTTTGGCTCAATATCTTTTCTCTGATAGAAATCAAACAGAAAAAGAGGAAAAAGTTTGATAAAAATTCAGAATGTTTCAAAAACATTTAACACTGGGTTAGGAAAGAAAATTGCTCTTGAAAATGTTTCCTTTGAGATTCCTAAAGGTTCATGCGTTATAATTGGTGGGGAAAATGGTTCTGGCAAAAGTGTATTGATGTCTATTATTTCTGGACTTGATGATGCTGATTGCGGAACTGTTGACTGTCATAATAATCGGGTTGGACTTGTTTTTCAAGAAGCTGAAACCCAAATTCTTGGCGAAACTCCCAGAGAAGATGTTGCTTTTGGACCAAAAAATCTTGGAATCAAAGGAAAAGCTCTAGATGAATGTGTAAAATCTGCTTTGGAGAAAACGGGTCTTTTGGAAAAAGCTGATTTTCCTGCACGATTTCTGTCAGGCGGAGAAAAACGTCGTCTTGCAGTTGCATGTATGCTTGCCATGAACAATCCTGTCATTATTTTGGATGAACCTTATGCCAATCTTGATTATTCTGGTGTTCGCCAGGTCAATCAGCTTGTGTCAAATCTGAAAAACGAAGGTAAAACAATAATCATTTTGACACATGAAATTGAAAAGTGTTTGGGACTTGCCGATATTTTTATTGTACTTTTTCGTGGAAAGAAAGTGTTTGAAGGAACTCCCCAAATGGCTTTGCAGCAGAATTTGGAACAATGGAATATTAGAAATCCTGTTTGTAGTTATAAGTCTTTACAGGATTTTATTTGGTAATTTAATGTGTTTATGGTACAGAAATATTCTGCATTTTCATATATCAGCGGAAACTCTTTTTTACATAAATGTCCTTGTTGGATAAAAATTTTATTTATTCCTGTAGTTAATATTCTTTTTTTGTTTCTGCCAGTCTACTTTTGTTTATCCCTTATTGTTGTACAATTAATATTTGCATTTTTACTTAATTTTCCAGTTAAACAACAACTTGCTGATTTAAAACCTGTCATATATTATTCATTTCTTCTACTAGTAATTGAAATCTTTAATTGTCTTTTTAGTACAGAAGTAACTTTTTTCCAACGGTTTAATTTCCAAACACAAAAAGATACATTATTTCTTTTGGCGAAACTTTTTTGTATGATGCAAAGTGCTTCGCTTGTTTTTAAAACTTCCACTTCGCTTCAACTTCGAGAAGGAATAGAAAAAATTGAACTTTTTATCAGAAAAATTCTGCATCTGAAGAATAAAACATCTTTTACAAATGCCATTTCCATGTTTTTGAATTTTATTCCAATGGTTACAAAAATCTGGGCTCAAGCTCAAAAAGCATGGTTTGCAAGAGGTGGAAAAAAATCAATCAAGATGTATTTATCGCTTTTGCCTGTTCTATTTTCTGTGGGAATGAAAAAAGCATGGAATACAGCTCGTGCAATTGAATCACGAATTATATGATTAAAAGAGGGACGGACCTGAGAATCAACACAAGGTCTGTCCCCAATTAATTCATTAAACTTGTAAAAATAAGGCCTGTCCCTCTTTTTTTACAAAGTGTTTTGTAATTATGTCGAAGTTCTGAATAAATAGGGACAGACCTTGTATTATTTCGCCAGTTGACTATCTGATTTGCAGGATTTTAAACTGCATAGCGCACCGAGGCTTGAGCAGGCGACGAAGTCGAGTCCGAAGGACCGAACGTGAGTGAGCTGTGAAAGGCGAATGACTGACTAAATTTTGCTGATTTTATAAAAAGGGGACAGACCTCACTCAGTTTCAACAAGGTCTGTCCCTAATTAAAAAACTCAATAATAAAGAATTCAAACAGGGACAGACCTCTAATAAAACTCATATAAAATGAATTGCGAATTTCTAATGCTGATTTAATGAAAGAATTGAACCTCTTAACCTGTTTTATATTGTCTTTAAAAATTCTCCTCAAATGTAAGCATGAAAAATGCAAATTTAAAAAGGAAAAGTTTTTAAATTTTTCTTGACTCTCCCCTCGAGGGTAGAAAGTACAATTCTCTTAACAACTTGTAATAATGATTCGTCTGATTATGGCATTGGTATTACAATTTAACAGGAGTTTGCGTTGCAAGCTTTATGATTATGGGAGTTCTTATGGAAGAAAATTGTATTGTGGTGGAAAATCTATCAAAATCTTTTAATCAAAAAAAAGTGATAGACAATCTTTCGTTTATCGTCAAAAAAGGTGAAGTTTTTGGACTTTTGGGACATAACGGTGCTGGCAAAAGTACAACAATTGATTTAATTCTGGGATTAAAGCAACCCGATTCTGGAAACACTTCAATTTTTGGATTAAATGCGGTAAGAAACAAAAAAATTGTATTTGAAGATGTGGGTGTTCAGCTTCAGCACACACAATATCAGGCAAATATAACTGTAGAAGAAATTTGTATAGAATATTCATCTCTTTATAATCAACCTGCTGATTACATTCGACTTTTAGAACAGTTTTCGCTTTGTAATCTTAAAAAGAATTTTGTTTCTACACTGTCTGGTGGCGAAAAACAAAAACTTTCTGTTGTTCTTGCTTTGATTGGAAACCCCAAGATTGTTTTTCTGGACGAACTTACAACTGGTTTAGATGTTGAAGCTCGTCACGAAGTTTGGAATATGTTGAAAGAATTGAAACAACAAGGACTAACGATTTTTTTGACAACTCATTATATGGAAGAAGCGGAAGTACTCTGCGATAAAATCTGCATTTTAAAAAACGGAGTAAAAATTGTCGAAGGTTCAGTTGATGAAGTAATCTCCAAATCAAATAAAAAAAATCTTGAAGAAGCCTATTTATTTTTCATGAATTAAACAGATTTATCAGGTGTCGTACCACCGTCGCTAATGAATTTTTAAAGGAACTATTATGAAATTTTTTAATATGTATAAAGTTGAACAGAGATTATTTTTTCGTTCACCTGATGTGATTATTTTTAATCTGGCAATGCCAAGTATAACTTTTTTGATTATTTCTTTGATTGCAGGAAACAAAGCTGCTGGAAATCAAAGTCTCACTTTCCTGCAAAGTTCTTATGCCGCACTTTCTACTGTGGGAATCTGCTGCAGCGCATTTATGAGCATTCCAATAACTATCGTGGATTATCGTTCTCAGGGAGTTTTAAAAAGGATGTATTGCAGTCCGTGTTCGCCAGCTAGACTTTTAGTTTGTGATACGATAGCAAGCGGAATTATGGCAATCATATCAACACTGATTTTAACACTAATTGCGATTATCTTTTTTGGTTACACAATGGCAGGAAATGTGATGATTTACATAGGTTTATGGTTTTTAACTATGATATCAATGTTTTCAATAGGATTGACTGTTGCAAGTTTATGTCGTACTACAAAATCAATGAACATAGTAACAAGTCTTTTATATTTTCCGATGCTGCTTTTTTCTGGTGCAACAATTCCGGCAGAAATTTTTCCAAAAGGATTAAGATTTTTTGCTGATATTCTGCCATTGGGAGTTGGAATCAATTTACTAAAATCAGCCTCCATAGGACAATATGAAAACATAATATTGCCGATAATTATTTTGTCTGCCATAACAGTAGTCTGCACATTTATTGCAGTAAAATTTTTTAAGTGGGAATAGAATTATGGAAATGAAAATCAAACACCAGCCATGCATACCTCAAACAAAGAACACACTTTACAGAATCGGAATGTTTGCCGCAATGAATCGGGTAACTGTCAAAACACTCAGATTTTATGAAGAACAAAAGCTTTTGATTCCAGCGTACATAAACTTTGAAAACGGTTATCGTTTTTATGAACTTTCACAGATGCAGGTTCTTCACAAAATCACAGCGCTCAAACAGGCAGGATTTACGCTGGAAGAAATTCAAAAATTGAATAATGGCTGTGATGAAAATGCTATTCTTCTCAAAAAAAAATCAGAATTGATGTCAAAAATTGCCGATTTAACAAAACAGCTTTCCACAATAGAAATGTATCTCACAGAAAAAGCGAATACAATTGCATCTCCAGTTCTGATAAAAAAGATTCCGAAAGTGACAGTTGCAGCAATGAAATCAAAGATTGAATCCTACGATGATTTATTTGAAATTATGCCAAAAATGGGTGCTCTTATGGAAAAAACCGGATGCGAATGCAGCTTGCCCGAATATTGCTTTACAAATTATATTACAACAACAGGCGAAATCATCATAGAAACGTGTGAAGCCGTAGTGGAAGCAAAATCTGAACTTGAAAATCTTTATTTTAAAGAATTTCCGGAAGTTCAGGCCGCCTGCATTTTTCACAAAGGTTCCTATAATAATCTGGCACAATCCTATGAACAACTGCTTAAATATATAGAAGAAAATGGATATAAAATCTGCGGTGATTTTAGGGAAAGCTACATCGATGGTGTTTGGAATAAAAGTGATGAAAGCGGCTGGCTCACAGAAATTCAGATTCCTGTAAATTAGTTTAAAGAAGGGACAGACCTTGATTTGTGTATACTCAGATGCAAATTTTACCATTTCCTGAGATTTAGAAACTTCATCAATTCCAATAAGTATTTTTTCCTTTTTTTTTAGCCTTCTCAAGCATCTCATCAATTTCTACACCAATATCAAAGAAGTCTTTTTCAGAAGTAATCCCAACTCCACCACCAGTACCTAAAACTGAAGCAGAAATATTAATGCTTTTATTCTTGCGCGAAGATTTTCCCAGCCCCTCTTTCTGAAGCATTGCAGCAACCTGACCAAGCATATCGCGAACAGGATTTAAATCAAAAACGAGCCAACCTTTTTTTACATATTCAGAAGACCGCATTACCTCTTCAACTTTTGCAAGAATTACTGTCTTTCCCGAACCACGGACTCCAGTAATTTTATACACTGATTCTGAAGGATTATCGAAACTAAAATTCTCAATTATTTCTGTCGGACTTTCAGTTGCTACATAAGTTAAGTCAGGCATCTTGTTGAATGTCGTTGTAAATGGATTCTGCATATTGTCCTCCAATTCTTTATAACTTTTATAATTCTTTATAAGTCTTTATACTTTTTTACAAGATTATTTTCGCTTATGCAAAGAAAACTCGCCAGTAAAGCCTGATTCTGCAACACAACGATTGAACATGCAGCTGGCGGTACGAACCGAAATATCTCTAATAAAGACATAAAAATTGTCGATAATAATAGAGATTATTCTTTAATCAGATAGTCTTTATCTATTGTTTGTATAGACATTGTTTATATTAATAAAACTATAATTAAGTATTATAAATGGAATGTAAGAAATATGATTATGAAAAGCCAAAATAAAAGAAGAGTAGTTTTATCATTTATCTCATTTTTATTTGTATTGATTTATGTAGGATGTAGCAGCAGCCCAAATCCTACAAATAAAACCGAGACTTCAGAGCTAACAACACAAGAAAAAAACTGGATAAAGAATACATTATCAAATCATTATGGCGGCTATGAGGATATGCTTGAAAAAGGCTTTTCGCCAGATATGATTGATGCAGTAGATACTATTTCAGATTTATATAAGCTTTTTGATATTTACATTCAAGATACACATTTTACCTTTTCAAAAAAAGGCTATGAACAATACCACCAAAAAAGAATGGCTTGGATTCCGGATTTTGATAAAGATACTAGTAATATTCCTGATTCAAATAAGTTTTATTATCCTGCTAAAAACAACCTTGGGCAGGATTATGTTTATGCTGAATATCTCATTGATAGTCCGAAAGAAGAAAAGGCACTGGCTGATAGAACATACTACGAAAAGCCGATTGGGAATAATGAGACCTATTATATCAGGGTAGGTACTTGTGATAATAACAGTAATTATAAAAATATGAGCAGTGCTCACAAGAATGCTGCAAAATATACAAATATAATTCTTGATGGTCGCTCAAACAGTGGTGGCGGACAAGGGCCTCTTATGGATTTTTTTAATGGCTTAAAATCTGCTGGTTATGATGGAACAATTTATGTTCTACAAGATTATCATTCTTATTCATCTGGTGAATTATATTGCATCGCTGGCAGGTATACGAGTAATTTAAAGATTAAACTTATAGGCACAAATTCTGGCGGTATGCAGAAATATGCAAACTGTGTTGGATATGAAAAAGGTGATTTATGGTTATGGTTACCTTCAAATTATTTTGCATTACCAGAACGTTTTATGGGAGAGGGGTTAGGATATCCTGCTGATATCTGGTCATTAGCAAAGGATTTAAAAAAGACTTTTGATTTCTTAAACGTAAATACGACAGGGATATATTTTGTTCCAAGTCAAAAACCGGCTTCTGAATTTAATTATGATTCAAGCTATAAAATTGTAAATTCAGGTAATTCAAAAATGACCTTTAGCCTCTCTATCGTAAAGGATTCCTCAAAACAATCTAATGAATGGGAATATGTAAACATTTTAGATTCTTTTGAACTCGCCTCAGGACAATCTAAAAACGTCAAATTGAAATCTGAATATTACACTGTGCTTTATGATAACCCGTCTGTATATTTTTCGTATACTTCTCAATCCTATGGACAAGGCGGCGGCTGGATGTGTTCCTGCCAATGGTTAATTAATAAAACACGTACCCTTGAGTTTCCATTTACAGAACATGATTATAATCTGGATTATTCTGAGTTTATAAATAAGTGATGGTCTTTATTTAATATTTTCCTAACTCGTCCGAATTTCGAGTTTCATTGAGAATTTACAAAAAAAGCGTAAATATTATAAATAAATTTTGTGGCGTTTTCTCAAGTCGTGAGAAAGTACACTATATACTAATATTCTAATCTTAATTTGGGGTACCAAAAGATGATAATTCCAGCTATTTTTTATTCACTAATGAAAAACTTTCTTCTGTAAGATTTTGTAAAACAGAAAAATCAAGATTGTCGCTTAGAATAACTGATATCCAATGTTTTTTGCTCATGTGGTAGGCGTTAAAAATGTGCTTATTGTCTACAATTTTTGGAATATCTTCTGACCGATGTTTTAAATTCACAACAGAAACTGGAGAATCATTTTGAATTCCAAGATTTTTAAATTTGATTGTCATTAGAAGTGCAAACCAAGAATTTTTTGGAGTCCTAAAAACCATTGTATCAAGAGAATCTTCACTAAAAGGGTTGTCGCCTTCCAAATTAAATTGATTTTGAATATATTCAATATATTTTTTCTTTACATCAGTACGAATAAAACATTTTTCTTCAATTTCTTTTACAAAATCAAAAACTGTTTGACGAACTTTTGAAACAAAACGTCCTGTAGCTGTGGAAACTTCAAACAAAACATACGGTTCATTTGTAGGAACTTCAAAAACTCTTGCAAAAAAATCATTTTTGGAAATTTCAAAATCTACATAAAAATTACTTCCATCAACAGAAAACAATTTTTTCAAAGAAAAAGAAACTTCACTTGATTTTTCAATTTTAGAAAAACCATATTTTAATATAAGAGATTCATCAATTTTTTCACTTTTGTGAATATACGAAAAATCCATAAGCACTCGTTACCATTTTTCCATTAAAAAATCTTCCAAACATGTTATGTAAATTCCGTTATCATCATAATGTGGAAGAATTTTTTCTTTTTGGATTATGATTTTTTTGAAACTATCATGTATCTATCAATAACATCAGTAAGATATACTTTAGAAAACAGATTTGTAAGATAATCTGATTTTTCTTTATGGGTTTTCATCCCAGCAACTAATGGAAGTCCTCCGTATATTTTATTTCCCTTTTTTTAAAACTATTACTTAAAATTTAGTATATACGCATTTTTAAGTAATAACAAGAATTTTTACTTGCATTGCCCTCCAATAAAACTCGCATAAAATGAATTGCGAATTTCTTAAAAAAATTATATAATCTATGTTTATGAAATACGGTTTTGATAATGAAAAATACTTACAGATTCAGTCAGAGCATATAAAAGAGAGAATTTCAAAATTTGGTGACAAACTGTATTTGGAATTTGGTGGAAAACTTTTTGACGATTTTCATGCTTCGAGAGTTTTACCTGGTTTTATGCCTGACAGCAAACTTAAACTTTTGATGCAACTTTCAGATGTTGCAGAAATTGTTATTGTAATCAGCGCAACTGATATAGAAAAAAATAAAATTCGCGGTGATTTGGGCATTACTTATGATAAAGATGTTTTGCGTTTACGTAATGAGTTTCAAAATCGTGGACTTATGGTTGGCAGCGTTGTAATCACCCATTACACTGGACAGGAAGCTGCAAAATCTTTCAAAAATAAACTCAAAAAGATGAATATTAAAACTTATTATCATTATACAATTCCAGGATATCCTTCAAACGTTCCTTTAATTGCCAGTGATGATGGATTTGGTAAAAACGATTATATCGAAACTACCAGACCGCTTGTTGTGGTAACTGCTCCAGGACCTGGTTCGGGCAAAATGGCAACTTGCTTAAGTCAGCTTTATCACGAAAATAAGCGGGGTGTCAAAGCAGGTTATGCAAAGTTCGAAACTTTTCCAATCTGGAATCTTCCTTTGAAACATCCTGTAAATCTTGCTTACGAAGCAGCCACTGCAGATTTGAATGATGTGAATATGATTGACCCCTGGCATCTGGAAGCTTATGGCAAAACAACAGTAAATTATAATCGCGATATTGAAATTTTTCCGGTTTTGGATGCAATATTCAAAGGAATCTATGGTTCAAATCCGTACAAATCACCTACTGATATGGGTGTAAATATGGCTGGTTTTTGCATTTTTGATGATGAAACCTGCAAAGAAGCATCGCGTCAAGAGATTATCCGCAGATATTACAATACATTAAATCTTTTGGTTGAAGGCAATGCATCTGAATCTGAAGTTAATACATTAGAACTATTGATGAAACAAGCTGGTGTTACAACTGATGACAGGAAAGTAACTGTAGCGGCAAAAGAACGCGGCGCTAAATCAAAAGTGCCGACTGCAGCCATAGAACTGGAAGACGGAACAATCATCACTTCGGAAACTTCTGATTTACTGGGGACAAGTGCGGCTCTAATTTTGAATGCAACTAAACATCTTGCTGGTATTGACCATAAAGTCAAGCTTATCCCGAAAGAAATGATTGAACCTATTCAAAAAATGAAAGTTACTTATTTGAGCGGAAACAATCCTAGACTTCACACAGATGAAGTGCTTGTTGCTCTGGCAATGCTTTCTAAAACCAATGAAAAATGTTTCAAAGCGCTAGAGCAGCTTCCAAAACTTCGTGGATGTCAGGTACACACAACTGTCATGCTTAGCGAAGTAGATAGAAAAATATTCAAAAAATTAGGTGTTGATTTGACTTGTGAACCTGTTAGCAAAAAACAGAAATACTTGATTGTTTAAAAAAAATCAAGTTTATTCTGATATTCAGAAAGATTAAGGTGAATTTATGTTAATGGTTAATGGAAATAAACTAACTATAGAAGATGTTTGCGATGTTGCTTACTGCAATGAAGAAGTCAATTTACCAGAAGATAAGTCATTTTGGGAAACTTTAGAAAAATCTCGCAAGTTTTTGGAAGATTATATTGCAACTGGAGTGCCAACTTATGGTGTTACTACCGATTTTGGTGACAGTTGTCATAATCAGATAAGTGTTGATAAAGCTGGTGAACTTCAGCGTGATATTTGTACTTACCATGGAATTGGACTCGGCCCAAAATTTGATCATGAAACTGGTCGTGCTGTTGTTCTTGCAAGATTAAACGGAAATGTAAAAGGCGGCCATTCTGCCATCCGGCCAGAACTTGCAAAAATGATGGTGACAATGCTCAACAAAGATATTATTCCTGTTATCCCTCAGCTTGGTTCAGTTGGTGCTTCTGGAGATTTAACTCCGCTTTCTTATCTTGCGGCAGCTATCATGGGTGAACGAAAGGTATATTACAAAGGTCAAATCGTTCCGACAATGCAGGCTTTTGAAGCAGAAGGAATAAAACCTCTTCCAATCGAAGCAAAAGAAGGTCTTGCATTGATGAATGGAACAAGTGTAATGACGGCAGTTGCATGTCTTGCATGGAAAAAGGCTGAACGACTTGCAAAAATATCAGATTTTTTGACGGCAGTTACTTCAGAAATCACACGAGGGAAAGATACTCCATTTGTTGCAAAAGTAAGTGAAATCAAAAATCATAAAGGTCAATGCGAAAGTGCTGCTTATGTTTACAATATCATAAAAGATTCAAAACGAGTATTCCGTTACGAAGATTTTTTAAAAACTCAAATTGAAAGTCTTGATGGTAAAGGGTTTGTTGCACAGCAGAATAAAATTCAGGACAGATATTCAATTCGTTGCGCTCCACAGATTAACGGAGTTTACCGCGACACACTTCGTTTTGCCAGAGATTTAATCACAGAAGAATTGAATTCAGCAAATGACAATCCTCTTGTGGATATTGAAGCTGGTCGCCTTTATAATACTGGAAATTTTTACGGCGGACATATTTGTGCTGCCTGTGATTATATGCGTACCGCTTTGGCAAATATTTCTGATTTATCAGATAAACAGGCAGAAGTGATTATTGATGGAAAATTTAATGGTTTGACTGAAAATTTGATTCCATTCACACCAGCTGACCATCCTCGTGCGGGGCTTAGACTCGGATTTAAAGCTGCACAAATAACAATCAGTGCAATTCGTGGCGAAGTTGCAAGTTACTGTTTCCCGATTTCTCTTACAAGTCAACCAACAGAAGCGTTAAATCAAGATAAAGTTTCTATGGGAACAATAAGTGCAAGAAAATGGGCGGAACAAATTGACCTTGTTTATCTTCAGTTTGCAACACATCTTTTGGCAGCAATGCAAGCAGTAGATTTAGCTGGAAAAGAAGATTTTGCACCTTTTACACAACAAGTTCATAAGCAAGTCAGAAAACTTTCAGCATTTGTAGAAGATGATAGAGCTTTGGATAGCGAAGCAGAAGCAGTTTGTGAATGGCTAAAAACCACACCTCTTTTTGCATAAGTTTTGAAATCATACATTTCTATATTTGATAAAAACGGAAGTACTGTGGATGATAAGTTAAAACAAAAATTGATTAACCTTGCTCAAAAATACGAAGTGCATGATTTTGTTCTGCAAGATCCTAGTCAATTTTTGTTCTGGTATGATGATTTTCCAGAATTTAAAAATGCTTGTAATGTGGAATGTGCTGCTTTCGTTGCTGCAATGCTTTCCTTTGGAAACAGAAAGCAGTTTATTCCTAAAATTCGTGAGATTCTAGAATATTCTTTAGATGAAGGCGGAATTGCGAGATGGTGTCTGAATGGAGCAAAAAATTTTCCTGCCGGAACACAAAAGTTTTATCGCTTTTATTCTTATGATGATTTGCACACTCTTTTTGATGAAATGGCGAAAATTTTAAAAGAATCTGACAGTTTTGGCGAACATTTTCGTAAAATCTATCAGAATGATGATAAAATACCTCTTCATAGAATTGTTTCACTATGTTTTCCAAAATCTGCGATTGTTCCAAAAGGAAAAAACTCTGCAAATAAAAGAATAAATATGTTTTTGCGGTGGATGGTTCGTCAAAACTCGCCGGTAGATTTAGGAATCTGGACGTGGGCAAGTCCCAAAGAATTGATTATCCCCCTTGATGTTCACGTAATGCAGCAAGCTATAAAACTAAATCTTTTACCCGAAAATGCCAGCGCTAGTCTGAAAACAGCACAAACTCTTACCGCAAAACTTTCTGAAGTTTTCCCAGACGATCCAGTTCGTGCTGATTATGCTTTATTTGGACTTGGAATTTCTTCTTAATCTGTAAATCGAGGTCTGTCCCTGGCTCGTGCTGTAAGATTTATACACCAATAAACGATATGTTTGCACGAACCTTGAATTTTGACAGGTGTGTCCCTGTTTTTAGTATTTTTTTAATGGGTACGGCCTTGTGATATGCTTCCATAAAAAGTCAAGAAGATTGTTTCAACAATCGATTGACTCCTTTGGTTCAAATGGGGACAGACCTAATTTAAATAAACAGAGGTCTGTCCCTGGCTCGTGCTGTAATATTTGACACCAATGTGCGATATGTTTGCACGAGCCGTGAGTTTTTGCAGGTTTTCTTTTTTTGTGAAAAATAAAATTCCACTTTTGCCAAAACTCAGAAAACACGTGTGGTTTAAATCGAGGTCTGTCCATGTTTTTATACTTTTGTTCAAATGGGGACAGACCTAATTTAAATAAATAGAGGTCTGTCCCCATTTTACATTAAAACACTTTTAAAACAGGGACAGACCTTACGTTTTGAGGGAAAGCTTTGTTTAATCCCCTGTCTCGTGCTTTTCATATATTTTTTATTCGTTATTTTTTACTTGTAGAATGATAAAAAAACTTATATAATTCAAAATTATGAGTACAAATAACGATTTATGTCCTTGTGGTTCGGGAAAAAAATATGGCGAATGCTGTGAACCAATTATTAAAGGAACTTCAAAAGCTCCATCTGCTGAAGCGTGTATGCGTGCACGTTATTCTTCCTATGTTAAACATGAAATTGATTACATTATCAACTCTTGTCAGGAAGGTGAAGGCATAAGTGAAATTGACAGAAAAGCAACTGAGGATTGGAGTAATCAGGCAACTTGGAACGGTTTGAAAATTTTACGCACCGAAAATGGTGAAAAAGAAGATGAACAGATTGTTGAATTTGAAGCTGACTACACTCTTCATAATATGCATGATATTCATCACGAAATTTCTTTGTTCAAACAGGTTGATGGTGATTGGAAATATGTTGCAGGAAATGTGATTCCAACTACAGTAAAACGAGTTGGTGCAAAAGTTGGTAGAAATGAACCATGTCCTTGTGGCAGTGGAAAAAAATATAAACAGTGCTGCGGTCGCTAAAAATTTATGTCAAAAGTTATAACAGGCTTTCATTCTATTGAAGAGAAAGTTCGCGCAGCACAGAAACAACAAAATATTTCCAGCATACAGATTCATTTTGCAAAACCTGGTCCTCGTGTAAAAAAAATCATTGCTCAAGCAAAAGATATTGGTATTCAAGTTTTTGAAACTGATGAAAAAAAACTTGATGAATATGTGCAAAATCTTGATAAATCTTTGCAAGATCATCGCGGAATTGTAATGATTTTTGATGAAGATTCCAGGAATTCTTCAAATCTTGTGGATTTTGATTCCTGGGTGCTGCAAAACTCTCAAAATGATGCTTATGAGAATGAAAGAAAAACTGTTGTGATTTTGGATAAAGTTACTGACCCTCATAACGTTGGTGCAATTTTGCGAAGCTGCGACCAGTTTGGTGTTTCTCTTGTGATTTTACCAGAGCATAACAGTGCAAATGATATCCGTAATAATGAAGTGATTGGCAGAACTAGTGCCGGTGCAAGTGCCTGGGTGCCTGTTTCCATTGTAAATAACCTTGTGCGCGCCGCTGAAAAACTTAAAAATGCTGGTTTTTGGATTTATGGAGCTGATGCCGGTGGTGAAACACTAGGAAAAATCAATTTCCCGGAAAAAACTTGCCTTATTATGGGCAGTGAAGGTTCTGGAATTTCAAATCTCTTGCAACAAAAATGTGATTCTATAGTTTCTATTCCGACATGCGGGAAAATTGACAGTCTAAACGTTTCTGTAGCTGCCGGAGTTTTATTGTATGAATTATTTGCCAGACAAAATATATGACAAAATTGACATATAATGTCATAATGCTGTACAATATTGATAAAAACTGAGTTTTAAGTTTTTTTATTTGGGTGGCTTTTTGCTTCGCTGGCTCGTGCTGAATATTTATTCACCGATGAATGTTAAGTTTGCGCGAGCCTTGAGTTTTGGTAAATATGGTTTACTGTGATGAAACTATAAATTCCAGTAAAAATTTTAATAAATGTACCAAAACTCAAGTGAAATCAAGATTTTTCACATGCTGTGCTGCGCTCAGTCCAGTGGTCACCTTCGGCGCCCCTACTATCCTTGCCACGGTTTAAATCTTTGATTTGAATCTAAAAGCAAAACAAGTTCTTGAAATTTGACAGAACGGAGGAATTATGTCTAGACAAGATGAAATTGCAGCTAATGCAGTTCGCAAATCTACTCTTAAATCATTAAAAGAAAAAAAACATTCTCGTTTGAAGCAGCTGAAAGCTGATTATGAAAAACAGATTCGTGAAATTAATATTCAATATGCAGAAGACCCTGAACGGTTAAAAGCAAAATATGCCGCTGATGATTATGCAAAATCTGAAAAAGCAAAAAAGCGTGCTCAAAAACAAATTGACAATGAAAAAAAGATGATTGAAGCAAATAAAAAAACACGTCAATTGACTGTCGGTGAAGAAATAGGTTCTTCTATCGTGCAGGGAATTGGTGCGTGTCTTTTTATTGCTGGAACTGCCATTTTAGATACAATCGCTATTCAAAATGCACAGAAATACATTAATCTGACAATTGTTTTTTACTCATTGTTCGGCGCATCTATGATTTTGATGTATGTTTTTTCTCTTCTCCAGCATGCTTTGACAAATTTTACAGCAAAAAAAGTTTTCAATAGACTTTCACACATTCTGACTTTTCTGGTAATTGGTTTGTGTTACAGTGCATATACAATCACAAAACTTGAAAATACAATTGGATGGGTTTTATTCGGTATAGTTTGGCTGATTGTTTTGATTGGAATTCTTTTTTATGCGATTGCTGGAAGAAAATTTGAAAAACTAAATACAGTTTTGTATATTGTTGCTGGTTTTTCTGGAATGATTGTTGCAAAAAATCTGTTTGAAGTGCTTTCTACAAAAAGTTTCAGCATGCTTGTTGGCGGCGGAGTTTTTTACATTGTTGGAATTGTTTTCTATAATCTGAGAAAAGTTAAGTATATGCATATGGTTGGAAATATTGTGATGCTTATCGGAAGCATTTATATTTTCTTCTCGCTGTTCTATATTAACTAGTTTTTCTTTTTCTGAAAACTGCTGAATTACACTCTTTGAAGGTTTTATGCTTTCTTTGCAGTGTAATTTTTTTTTCTTGACGAATTCTAAGAAAATTTATTATTTTAATTGTTAGTATATTATAATATTTAATGAATTTTTCAGGTTTAAACCGCGGCAAGGATTGTAGGAACGCCGAAGGCGGCCACTGGACTGAGCGAAGCGAGGGAAGCGGCTGGAGCGAAGCGCAATTCCGAAAAGCCTGTTTTTGATTGGTGAGCCTGTCGAGCCAAGCAAAAGCCGCCCTGAAAAAAAAGATTAAGCAAACGGATTTTTTCACGTGCAACTTTGGGGGAAATATGGCTAAATATCAATTTCAAACGGAAGTAAATCAGCTTCTCAAATTAATTATTCATTCTCTTTATTCAAACAAGGACATTTTTTTAAGGGAAATTGTTTCAAATGCGTCTGATGCTTTGGATAAGTTGAAGTATCTTTCTATTTCGGATGATGCTTTTAAGGGTATTAAATTTGAGCCTAGAATCGACATTATGTTTGATGAAAGTAATTCTATTTTGACTGTTCAGGATTCTGGTATTGGTATGAATGATGAAGATTTGACTAACAATCTTGGTACTATTGCCCGTTCTGGAACTAAGGCTTTTATGGAAAAACTTACATCTGAAGCTGCTAAAGATTCTGCGTTGATTGGTCAGTTTGGTGTTGGTTTCTATTCGGCTTTTATGGCTGCAAGTAAAATTGATGTGTTCACGAGAAAGGCTGGTGGTGATGGTAAAATCTGGCACTGGTCTTCTGATGGAACAAATTCGTATGATATTGAAGAAGTTGCTTGTGATAGTGATTCTGCTAAAAAGTATGGTTTTGATGATGTAACAAAGAGTGGTTCTGCAATTGAAATGCACTTGAATGATGAGTCTAAAGAATTTGCAAGCCGATGGAAGATTGAAGAGCTGATTAAAAAGTATTCTGATCACATTGCTTTTCCTATTTATTTGCATTATGAATCTAAAAAATATGATGATAAGGGAAATGTTACTGAAACTGAAAACAAGGTTGACCAGGTTAACTCTGCTTCTGCTTTGTGGAAACGCAGTAAAAGTGAATTGAAAGAGTCTGATTATAATGAATTTTACAAAACGATTGGTCATGACGGACAGGAACCTTTGCATTATGTTCATACTCATGCTGAAGGTACTCAAGAATATACTACATTGTTCTATGTTCCTCAGACTGCTCCTTTTGATATGTATCAGGCAGATTACAAAAGCGGTGTAAAACTTTATGTAAAACGTGTTTTTATTACTGATGATGACAGGGAACTTTTGCCAAGCTATTTACGTTTTGTTCGTGGTATTATTGATTCTGAAGATTTGCCTTTGAATGTAAGTCGTGAAATTTTACAGCAAAATAGAATTCTTGATAATATTCGTAATTCTTCGGTAAAAAAACTGTTGAGCGAGTTTAAAAAGATGGGTGAAGCTGCTGATAAAGCTCGTGATGTTGAAGAAGAAAAGCGTTCTGATGATGAAAAGAAAGCTATTGAAAAATGGAATAAGTTTGTGGCCGCATTCAATCGTCCGATGAAGGAAGGTCTTTACAGTGACTATGCAAACCGTGATGAGATTGCTGAAATTGTAAGGTTCAAGTCTACAGACGAATCTGGTACTGGCGAAAACAATTGGACGAGTTTTGCTGACTATGTTCAGAGAATGAAGCCGGAACAGAAAGCTATTTATTATATTAGTGGTGGTGATGAAAAAAATCTGAGAGAGAATCCTTTGCTTAAAGCTTATACTGCAAAAGGTTTTGAAGTTCTTATTATGGCTGATGATATTGATGATATTGTTATTCCTGGATTTGGCAAATATAAGGATTTTGAATTAAAGGCAGTTAATCGTTCTGGTTCTGATGAAGATTTGGGCGTTGATAAAAAAGAAGCAGAAAAGAAGGAAAAGGAATTTAAACCTGTAGTTGAAAAAATCAAGAAAGCTTTGGGTGAAAAAGTTAAGGAAGTAAAACTTTCAAAAACTTTGTCTGGAGAAAATCCTTCTTGTATTGTTGTGGATGAAAATGATCCAAGTTATCAGATGATTCAGATGATGAAAGCAATGGGACAATCTGGTCCTGAACTAAAACCGATTTTGGAAATTAACGGTGAACATCCTATTATTTCAAAAGTGAAAGATTCTGATGATGAAGATTTGATTAAAGATGTTTCTGAAGTACTTTTGGATCAGGCACTTTTGATTGCTGAAGTGGAACTAAAAGAACCTGCTGAATTTGTTAAACATCTGAACAATTTACTCAGTAAATAAAAAAGCTTTGTGCTTAAGTAATTTACAAGATTCTTTTTGTTTGTACAATTTTATTTGATACTGATTGAGATGCATGGCTGTTTTGTGTAAAATGGCTATGCATCTTTTTTATTTAACTAAGTAATTTCTTTCTGGAGGAAATAACAAGTATGGCATATTTTATTGCTGAAAATCTACATCAAGAATTTGAAAATATAAATATCAATGTTTCTTTTGAATGTGAAAAATCAACTATGACCTGCATAGTTGGACCAAGTGGAAGCGGAAAATCCACTGTTTTGCGTTTGATTTCAGGGTTAAATAAACCTTTTACTGAAAAAAAAGGAATTAAAGAATCTTCTTTATTGCTAGAACAAAAGATTATCCTAGACGATTGTGATATTTCTAATTTACCTCCTGCTAAACGTAATATTGGAATGGTTTTTCAAAGTCATTCTTTATTTGATCATCTGACAGTTGCAGAAAATGTTGCTTATGGATTGATATCGAAAGGGATTAAAAAAAAGGAAGCTATTAAAAATGCTTCGGATTTTTTGAAACAGTTTAATTTGGACGGCTTTGAAAACCGTTATCCTGAAACTCTTTCAGGTGGTGAAGCACAGCGAGTCTGCCTAGCTCGAACTCTTATTATGAAACCAAAGCTTGTCCTCTTTGACGAACCGCTCTCTGCTTTGGATGCTCCTTTACGAAAAAAACTTGCAAAACTGATTAAAGCATCGCAGGAAAGAATTGGATTTACAGGAATTATGGTTACTCATGATTTAGAAGAAGCTAAAACTATTGCAGATAAAATAATTTTAATGAAAAAAGGCGAAATTGTTTGGAGTGGCAATCCTTCTAATTTTGATGAAAAATTCTTAACTGATGTAGATTAGTGTTCAATTGGTGACAGACCTAGCATTCGCCTCTTCCTTCCTTACCATACTTTAAAACAAAAAAAATCCGCACCATCTGAAACTGATACGGATTATTTGTGAGTGAAAATGATTTTTTTATAAATATTTTTTAATATTCATATGAATAATCGGACATAGCTGTCAGTTCGTTTACAGTTGTGCCGAATTTTTGTGCAACATTATATTCAGATACTTTTGTAATATTGTTTTTGTCATCATATTTCAAAATCACACGTTTAATAACTTTTTTATCAGAATCATAAGTTGTTATTTCCGAAATCGTATTGTTTGAAGCATATCTGAAAACTTCCTGAGTTGTTTTTCCAGAAAAACTGTCATAAATATCAACAGTGTCAATATCACCATTTTCATTATATGTAAATTTTTTCTGAGCATTCAAAGTTCCGTCTGCATTATAATCATAAATTGTTTCAATCTTTCCTGCAGCGTTATAAGCATAAATTGTCTTCCAGAACAAAGCACCTTCACCGTCATAAGAACTTTCATCAATTAAAAGTCCTTTATCATAAGTGTAAATTACTTTTTCTTTCAGATTATCATCTTTGTCAAACTCAGATAAATCAGCTTTAAAACCATCTTTATATGAAAATGTAGTTTTCCAGATTAATTCACCATCAGCATTTACAAATTTCTGTTCAATTAAATTTCCATTATCGTCATAAACAGAAGAAATTGTGTTCTGAACAACATCGCGCGGTGTCAATTCAGAAGATTCAGTTTCTTTTCCTTCTTCATCAAAAACATGAAGATATTTTACTTTTGGTGTTCTAAAATAATTTCCAAATTTAGAAGCAATTGAATATTCAATTTTTGTGTAATTTTTTGGATTTCCCTTTAATGGAACATATTCAAAAATATCAGCAGCAAAAAGTGATATAGCAAAACTTGCAACAAACGCAAGCGAAAGTATTTTTTTCATTAATTTCCTCCACTTTCCAATTTTTTTAATAATTGATTTTCTATCCTATATATTTTATAATATTTTCGGAAAAAATCAAATCAATCTTAACAGTTTTACGAGAAAATATGACAGATTATCAATGGAAAATTTTTTGTGATTTTAAAGATGATTTAAAAAATATGGTTGCAAAATGGCAGGGACAGTCCTCGAATCTTGTTGATTTGCAAAAAAAGGCAGCACAAATTGCAAAAACACCTGATTATTCATTTGAAACACCTGTAGTTTATAATCAGGCACTGGAAGAAATCACAAAAGATAACGATATAAAACTCATTGTGATTGGCGATAATCCTGGAAAAGATGAACAGCTTGCCAAAAATAACAAATATCTTGTAGGTCAGGCAGGAAAAATTGCCGAAGGGTTTTTTAAGCGTAACGAAAATCTTGGAATCGATTTTAGAAAAAACGTGATTATTTTAAATAAAACTCCAATTCATAGTGCAAAAACTTCCCAATTAAAGACAATTGCAAAATTGGGCGGTGAAAAAATCGCAGAATTAATAAAAGAATCCCAAATTTGGATGGCAAAACGCACTGCGCAGCTTCACACAGAACTAAACAGTCAAAGCTCCAGCGAAAATCAAACAGAATTGTGGCTGGTCGGCTATTCTGAATTGAAAGAAAAAGGTCTTTTTTTGCCTTATCGTGAAGAACTAAAAAAATCTTATTCTGCTGATGAAAAATCAAAATCAAACTGGCAGAATGTTTTCGTATTTCAGCATTTTTCGATGAACCGTTTCACAATCGATTTGAAGAATTATATAGAAGAAAACTGCCAAAATCACCAGATTAACAGAAATGTTTTGCGAGAATTAGGTCAAATTCATCGAAAAGAAATATTTGGTGACTAAAAAAAAACGGCAGTTTAGTCCTGAACTCTTAGAACAACTGCCGTATTTTTTTATCACAAAATAATCAAATTTTTGTGATTATATTTTATATTCCCGAGTGGCTTTTGCTTTGCTGATTTCAATCATTATAAATAGCAAATTTCTGCCACATTTTAATCCAGATTAATTTGTTTCCACAGGATTTTCTTGATTTTCTGGATTTGCTGATTCTGCTTTTTCATCTGTCGAATTCTGAAGCATTTTTTTTCTGTTGGAATAATGGATGATACTGAAAAATAAAATCATAAATGCCAGAGTTTCAAAAAGTAATGCCTGTCCTTTTGTTTCGCCAAGGAAATAAGAAATAACAACAGAAGCACAAATCAAAATTTGCAGACACAAAATTAAAATAAGAACTTGTTTTGAAGAATATCCCAAATTCAAAAGTTTATGATGCAAATGAGAGCGGTCTGGCGACATAATCGGCTTTCTGTCTCGTAAACGGCGCCAAATAGCTGCAATTGTATCAAAAACAGGAAATGAAGTAAGCACCATCATAATCAGGAATTTATTATGTTCAAAAACATCACTTGAAGTATATAGAGGAATTGTTGCAATCATGAATCCTAAGAACTGAGAACCATTATCACCCATAAAAAGTTTTGCAGGTGGCCAGTTATAACACAAAAATCCAAAAATGGAACCGCAAAGAATAAAACAGATTCCAGCTTCGTAATTTTTTGAAAGACTGAACAAAATACCCAGAGTCAAAATAGCAGTGATGGAAAGAGTTCCGCAAAGTCCATCCAAACCATCAATAAGATTGTAAGCATTGATTAATCCCAAAATCCATCCGAAAGTAAGAACAAAACTTACAACAGTCGGTAACTTAAATCCAAAAACCTGTGTAAATCTATATCCGTTAAAACAAACGATAGATACTGCAATCAATTGAACAATTAATTTTACAATTGCTGGAAGATTAAGTAAATCATCAACAATTGCAAAGATGAAAATAATTGTTGTAGAAATTAATATAGGAAGACTTTTGGAAGCAGAAATATCTTTTGAAACAAGCAGGAAAATAACAACAGAAATCAAAAAAGAAATAACAATCCCGATTCCACCAAGTCTTGGAATATTTCCAGAATGAATCTTTCTTGCACTTTGATAATCATAAAGGCTAAATTTTTTGCAGAATCCAATAATCAAGGGCATAGAAATAAGAGATAAAACAATAGAAAGTCCGATGCAAACATACATTATCATATTAATTTTATGTTATATCAAATCAGTAGAAAAATCAATAAATAATAATCCAAATCTGTCAGTTTCAAATCCAAGTTATTTTCCAACTTTTATCTTGAATATTATCCTTTTTATATGATAGAATGTTATGAAAAATTATAACTCAATAATTGTTTCTGCTTATTCCCATTTTGGAGGATTTTATGCAAACTGATGATGAAATAAACGAAACAGGGAACGACCTTGATATAAATCAAAAAGACACATTAAAGAAGGATGATGAAATTTCTTTGATAGATTTATTTGCTGTTTTATTAAAACGAAAAATAATGATTATATTGATTACAGTTATTGCAGCAGTTTTTATATTTATGTATTCAATCATTTCTTTAAAACTTCCTTCAGATAAATCATATTTGCCAAATGAATACACTGTTACAGCAAATATGCTGATTAAGGATTCAAGTTCATCAGGACCTTCACTTTCCGGTTCAGCCAGTGCTGCAGCAAGTTTGCTGGGAGTCAATATTGGAAACAATTCATCTTCAACAAGTTCTTTAGTACTTTACTTAACTTCATCCAATCCATTTTATGATGCAATTGCTCAAAAATTCGATTTGTATACAAAATTCGAATTTGAAAAATCTCCGGTTACGAATACAAGAATAAAACTTCAAAAAATGATTACAACAGAATTTGACAGTTCAAGTGGTGTTTTTTCAATTTCTTATAAAGGTACAGAGCCAGAATTTGGTGTTGAAATCATAGATTTTTGTGTTGACTGGATTTCAAATAAGCTCAATGAACTTGGTGTTGACAACAACCTTATTCAGAAAGAAAATCTTGAAAAAAATCTTGACATTTCATGGAATGAAATTCTTAAACTTACAAAAGAAATTTCAGATTTACAGGATAAAGTCGCACAGGGACGAGTTGTTTGGACAAAAGATTTCACTATAGAACAAAATCGTATTGAACTTGAACTTTCTGCCCAAAAAAGTGTTTACACACAGTTAAAAAGTCAACTTGAATTGTTAAAAGTTAATATGCAGACAGATACACCTACTTTCCAGATTTTGGAACGACCTTCAGTTCCTGATATGAAATCTGGACCAAGTCGTGGAAAACTCTGTATAATTGTGACTTTTGCTGCATTCTTCGTTTCTGTCTTTTTGGCATTTCTTTTGAACGCAATCGAGAATATCAAAAAAGATCCAGAAGCTATGGCGAAATTATCACAAGGAAAAAAAGCAAAAAAAAATCGTTAATATTCAAAATTACTAAATAATTTATAGAATGAAAAGAAAGTTATATATATTTTTTTTTATTGTTATCTTCTCAACTTTATTATATGCTGAAACAGAAACTTCTATTTCAACTTCCAGCACATCATTTACATCAACTGATAATATAAAAAAAGCTCAAGTTGCAGCAGCAACTAATGAATATATTGTCACTGCTGGGGATATTTATTCATTGGTCTATTCTGGCGGAAGTTTTTCCATTTCTGTAGACAGCACTTATAGAGTCAGAGTCGCACATCTGGGAATAATCAATGCGAAAGGCTTGAATTTGCAGGAATTCAAAAATAAAGTTGAAACTCTTATTCTTAGTAACTATCCAACTAGCGGAGTTCAATTCTTTCTTGCAAATCCTGCACAGTTTCACGTTTTTGTAAAAGGCGAAGTTTCGTCTGCCCAGACTGTTGAAACATGGCCTTTGGAACGAGCTTCATCTTTACTGAAAAGGTATTATACAAATTATTCATCAACACGTTTATTTTCCATCGTTTCAGAAAATGGAAAGAAAAAAAGTTACGACCTTTTTAAAGCTACAAGAGAAGGCGATTTTTCGCAGGATCCTTATCTTAGACCTGGCGATACTATTATAGTTCCAAAGATTGACAGAAAAGTGGAAATAAGTGGAGAAGTTTTCAGACCGGGAACATATGAATTGCTACCTGGTGAAGAATTATCTGAACTTATTTTCAATTATGCTGATGGATTTACTCCTTTTGCTCAAAAAAACAATATTGAAGTTTCTCATTTTAATCCAACAACAGGATTATATGAAACTTCTTATCATAAAGAAACAGATTTACTTACTGCAATTCCTTTGAACAGTTATGACAAAGTTTACATTTCTTCTGTAAAAGATATAAAACCTGTAATTTATGTTGAAGGTGCTGTAAACAGTAAATATGATACGATAAAAAAAGAAATCATTCTGGCTGAAGATGAAGTTTTGTCAATGGGCGAAGTTGTTTCTTCTCCAACATCCATGAATAAGCTTCAGTTTGAATATTCAGAAGGTAAAAGTTTAGTAACGTTTATTCTGGAGAATTCAGCGATGTTCATAAATTCTTCTGATCTTGAGAATGCATATATTATCAGGCGTGGTGAGAATTCAGATGAATTTATTCCTGTTGATATTGGAAAGATTCTTTATCCATCAAAAAAAGACAAAAGTTTTTCAGATTTTGCAATAAAAGCAGATGATAGAATTACAATTCCATATACACAGTATTATGTAACTGTTACAGGCGGTGTGAATTCTGTTGGAAAATATGCTTATCAACCTGGGAAAACTTATGAATATTATATAAATCTTGCTAATGGATTTAATCTTGATGAAAATCTTTTTAATTCGATAAAGATTACGGATAAAAATGGTAAAAAACTTTCAAAAAAATCGGAAATTCCTCCAGAAGCAGTAATTTATGCTTCAAGAAATTCTCCAAAGAATGGCTGGCTGATACCTTTAATCACATCAATAATAACGTTTATAACAACTTGTCTTACATTCTACGGTACTATTATAAGTCTTTCTAAGTAATTTTTCAGTTGGTGATTTTATGAAAAAAATAATTGTTGTTGGAGCCGGCATTTCAGGACTTTCAGCCGGAATTTATGCTGCACGAAGTGGATTTGATGTTACAATAATGGAACAGCATTTTACTTTTGGCGGACTTTCTACTGGCTGGAGTCGAAAAGGCTACTTTTTTGAAGGTGGAATGCACTGGCTCACCGGTTCATCTGACAAACTTCCTATGAATAGGATTTGGAAAGAAACTGGTGCTTTGCAGGATAATAATCCTATTGAAAACAGAGATCCTCTTTATACTTTGCTAGACGGCAATAAAAATTTAAGTTTACATCGCTATGCAGATGATATGGAAAAAGCACTTTTGGACTATGCTCCTGAAGATTCAAAAATGATTAAAAAAATGTTCCACGATGTAAAGGCTTTTTCTAGATTTTTTATGCCAGTTTTTGATATTTCGGGTTGTAAATGCAAAAATCCAGCGAAAATATCTGTCATTTCTTTTATCAAAATGTTGCCAGCAGTTTTTCGTGTTCCATTTCTGGTTAATCAAAGTTTTGAAGATTATGTGAATCAGTTTTCAAATAAAAATATCAGGCATCTTTTGATGAGTGTTATCGGTTACAGATACAACGCTTTGAGTTTTATTTATACACTGGGATCTTTTGCCAGTGGTGATTGTGGATATCCTGCTGGCGGTTCCATTCAAATGGCAAAAAATATGGAGCAAACTTTCTTATCTTTGGGTGGAAAAATTGAATATCGCACTCAGGTGGAAAAAGTACTTGTTCAAGATGGTATGGCAAAAGGTGTAAAAACTAAAAATGGTGATATTTTTGCAGATGCTGTCATTGTGACGCAAGATACACGTGCTGCAGTTGATAATCTTTTTGAAAAACCGCTACAGGACAAATGGGTCTTGAAAATGAAGCAGAAAGTTATCTCTGAACAAAATATTTTTGTTTGTCTTGGAGTAAAAGCAGATTTATCGCATTTACCGTACGCCTGTGTAATTCCTTTGAAAGAACCTTTGGAATATGCCGGCTGTAAATGGAATGAAATTCGAATCAATAATTATGCAAAATATAAAGCACATTCTCCTGAAGGATGTACTTCTATCACAAGTTTGCTGATTGGTGATTGTTATGATTTTTGGAAAAAAGCAAAATCTGACGGAACTTATAAAGCAAAAAAAGATGAACTTGGAAAACTTTTTGTAGATGCGGTGGCTCAAGTCATTCCAGAAGTAAAAGAGAATCTAGAAGTTATTGATGTGGCAACACCTTGTACATATGAAAGATATTGCAGTTCTTTTGAAGGCAGCTGGATGAGTGTTTGGAAAAAAGGTGGTTCGCAGGACAATTATCCACAGACTGTCAAATCTGTGAAAAATGTTTATTTTGCTGGTCAAAGAATTATGATGCCAGGCGGACTTCCAATTGCAGTATACACTGGAAGACGTGCCGTGCAGCTTTTATGCAAAGATAATCATGTTGAATTTGTATAAAACTTTTTTTCTGACAGGATGTTTTTTGGTTTAAATCGTGTCAGGGATTATAAGGGGTTGTGAAAACAGTTTTGAAGCAAAAGTTCACCCAAAATTAAAAAATATAAACTCGAAATTTCATCAGTAGATTTTAAAAAAAAGTTTTTAGTAGGTTCAATTTCGAGTTTCTCTCGTGGCAAGGATAGTAGGGGCACCAAAGGTGGCCACTGGACTGAGCGAAGCGAGGGAAGCGGCTGGAGCGATAGCGGAACCCCGGATAGCCTGTTTTTTGCGAAGCAAAAAGCCACCCAAAGAATAAAAATTTAAAACTCGACATTTGTCCTAGTATTTTTATATCGTTCTCATCCATGTTTTTCGTTTGAATAAAACAAAAGTGATGATTAATCTGACAATTTCCTCAGCTGATAGCAATGCATAAATCCCGAAAATGGATAATTTAAACACAAATGCCGCCAGCAAACCAACTGGAACTCCAACTGCCCATGTTCCTATCAAATCAACAAAAAGAATGAGTTTTGTATTTCCTCCACTACGCAGAATTCCGCCGCCAAGAACCATATTTGTAACTTTTACAGGAAGATAACATGCAAAAATCACAAGAAGAACGCTCCCCATCGATTTTACTTGCGGTTCTATCTGATAAAGAGAAACATAAAAATTTCTACATAAAATCAAGATTGCTGACAATACAATGGAACCTATAAATCCATATAAAATAAGTGATTTGGAATCTTTATAAGCTGTTTCAAAATCTTTTTGACCAAGCTTTTTGCCAATAATAATGCCGGCAGCAGATGAAATTCCACTCAGTGCACCAATCAAAAGTCCCTGTATTGGATAAGTAAGCGTCATTGCGGCACATGGTTCACTTCCTAAATGTCCATAAATGATTCCATAGATATTTTCTCCAAGACTCCATAAAAACTCGTTGCATAAAATGGGCATGAGAATGAAAAGATACTGTTTTGGCGAAACTTTTGTGAGTTTTACGGTGAGTTTAAAATGAAGATTTTTCTTTTTCAGGAGAATTGCTAGCATTATCACTGTGATAATCATGCTGACACAAGTAGAAACTGTTGAAGCAATTGCTGCACCTTTCACACCATATTTTGGAAATCCAGCTTTTCCAAAAATAAGAAGATAATTTGCTGCTGTATTGATGAGTGCGGTAAGAAGACTTACATAAAGCGGCTTTTTTGCATCATCCATACATCTGAACATTGTTACGGAAGCTGTATTAATTGCCAATGGGATAAAAGAAATACCGATGATACTAAGATATTCTGACGCTTCAAGAATTGTCTTTTTATCTGTACTGTAAATCTTCATTATGGATTTTGGAAAAAAAACTGATAAAACGGCAAAAATGGTTGCGAGAATCACCATGACTAAAAGATTAACTGAAAAACTTTTGAGAGCTTCTTGTTCGTCCTGCGCACCGATGTTTTGTGCAATCATAATCCCACTTACTGTTGCAACTGCACCTGAAACGACTGTAAAGAGTGAAACAAATTTTCCTGCTAGTCCGACTGCCGCAATGGAAATCGTGCCAAGCTGACCAATCATCAGCTGATCCACAATGCTGAACGAAGACTGAAGCATACACTGAAGCGCAACTGGAATAGCAATCAAAAAAACTTCAGTTAAAAGACGGTTATTTAATTTTATTGATTTTTGATTTTCTCTCATAGTTCTGCAAGTATATTTTTTTATTATTATTTTTTCAAGGAAAATGTTGAACAAGGTCTGTCCCTGGCTCGTGCTGTAAATTTACTCACCAACAAAAACTTCGTTTGCACGAGCCTCGAGTTTTTTAACGCTTCGCTAAAACTCGTAAAACTGAGGTTCAATTGAGGTCTGTCCCCTTTTTAAATGTATAAAAAAAATTCCATTCTCACAAAAACAATGTTATAATAAATAGAATAGTAAAAGCTTCCAAAACTGACTAAGCTAAGTACGGTTTTGATGAACCATGCACCTTGCTTAGGCCATGAAAAAAAAATTGGAAGTGACAGGAGTATTTTATGGGAAAGAAAAAGATTAATGTACTTTCATATTTGTACTTAATTGGTTTGGCTGTTGTTGCCATTGGTTTTTGCTGTCCGATGTTCAAAGGAATATTTGGTACTTCAGCAAATGGTTTTAAGTTCATCAATTTTAATAATTCTGTTTTTGTTTCTATTGGTGCGCTGATGATTTTTTTGGGTGCAGTTTGCGGCATTGTTGTTAAATTTGTGCCGAAGCTTGCAAAAAACAAACTTGACTTCCTTTGTCTTTTGATTTCCATTGCCGGTGGTGTTGTACTTTTGATTGGATTTACTACAAACGGCGGAATTTATAAAGCTATCGGAAAAGCTTTCCTTAAGAATGCAATTGTCGGTTTCTACATGATTGTAGTTGGATGGGTTATTGCAATCACAGGATATTTTTCAAAATAACTAAAATAAATCAATATATTTCAACAATAACGGCACCAGTTTTTTCATCTTTTTGATGGAATTCTGGTGTTTTTATTTTAACTTCAATCAAATCTCCGCTTACTAGTAAATCTTTTTTGTCTTCCGGCTTTTTGTTCGTTGCATTTTCTTTTGTCTTGATTTTTAACGGTTCTTCGATTGTAGGCACATCCCGAACTTGTTTCGGGATCTTCCAAAGTCCTGTGCGTAAGTTTTATCTTGCCACAGGGCTTTCTTTCCTCTATAATTTCAATATGTCCTTAATAGCTGATTCCAAAAAATACTGGCCACTTCTCCTTGCAGACGGCTTTTACTATCTCTTTACCGGTCTTTCTGCCGCAGTAATCAATAAAGAAGTTTATGCAATTTTGTCTCCCCGCTTAATTTCCCTGCAAAGCATAATCGGCTGGGGCGGAGGAGTGGTGCTTGGCTTTATGTGGTCTAAGTGGAACAAAAAACTGCTTCCTCTTATGCTGCCCTTTTTCCTCATGCAGGCGGCGGCCAGCGTGCTTTACTTCATCTATTCCGAGGCAACCCTCAACATGTTCATTTTCTGGGTAATCAGTATGGGCATGTACATTTTCTTTGGCGGAATCAGCGACAAGATTTTTGAAGGCGCCAAAGCCTGGTTTTTCAAAAAGAGCGAGGCACGAGCTTCCTACGACAATCTTATAGATATGTCCGGAACTATTGCAGGTTTTCTTGGCTATCTTATTGCACTTGTTTATGTTCCATCACTCCGCATGGCAATTTTCTTCAATTTTATTGCAACTTTTTTCTATTGTCTTGGAATTATTTGGTATACCTTGCGGCATAAGGATGAACTTAAAGATAGCTAGTTCTGTTACTTTCCTGCGTGACAAAGGTGTCATTGTCCGGCTTGACTGGACAATCTCTTCATAAAAAAATCATTTATTTTTTTTACTTGGTCATTAAATGACTACCCCCCCCTGTTATACTCCAAATAATAAATTCATAATGAAAAGGAGTATAAAAGTTATGAAAAAATTAATTTCAGTGTTTGCTTTGTGTGCACTGTTTTGTACTGGACTTTTTGCACAGGAAACAGAGGTCAAAAAATCTGGTAACAATTGGTATGAAAATCTTCGCATTGAAGCTGAAGTGCCTCTTCTGTTTAACCTTGATTTTAGGGGAACTTATGAGTTTCCTATAAATGATGCTCTTAAATGGGGTGCTGGTCTAGATTTTAATATTCTTAATCCAGATTTAATAACAGCACTCTTTTTAGGAATAGGAACAGGTACAGCAGCTGGTACGTCTTATGATATTACGGCATTTGCTACCTTCAGCTTCTGGGATTTTTATACAAGCTATGGAATTGGTGTTGGATTTTGCTCAACTGGTGGAGCTGCCTTTATTCCTTTTGACTTGCGATTGGGCTGGATACCTGGTTCAAAATCTAGAGATAAAGGCTTTTTCTTTAAAATGGAAACAGGCTTTTATGGCGGATGTTTAGGCTATAAGTATGAAGATTCCAGTCAGACGTATAATTCTGAAACGGGCAGAAATGAAAATATTACTGAAACTAAGAGTATTGCAAGCTATTATCCATATTTCAAGTTTATCAGTCTTGGTGTAGCTTATAAGTTCTAAAGCCTAATTCATTTTATATACAAAATCGTAGAGAGTAAAAAATGTTGCCTGTGACTTTGAGGTTCTTTCCTGAGACACAGGCTTTTTCTTTTACTGTTGTTTGCATGTAATAGATAAATAAAAATTAAGTGTATAAAAACCGAAAATATGATATACTGAGTCTATGGAAAAACTTCAGCTTTTGCCGCTTGGCGTGCAGGATTTTAGTATTCTTCGCGAAGGGGATTATCTTTATGTTGATAAGACTTCTCTGGTTTATGAACTTACCCACACGCAAAGGGCTGTCTTTTTAAGCCGTCCCCGCCGTTTTGGTAAAAGCCTTTTGCTTTCTACAATAAAGTATTATTTTCTCGGACGAAAGGATTTATTTAGTGGACTTGCAATTGAGCAGCTGGAAGAGCAGGGCAAGGACACCTGGGCGGAATATCCTGTAATGTATTTTTCGCTTGCAAGCGGGGAATTTATGGAAAAGGATGGCCTTGCAAAAAAGCTCAGGACTTCATTAAATGATTTTGAAGAAAAGTATGGACTTCCTCATGATGAGGTAACACTTGCTATCCGCTTTGCAAAAGCTCTGGAAAATGCAAATAAAAAAACAGGCCGAAAAGTTGTTGTCCTTGTAGACGAATATGACAATCCGCTTTTAAAAAACATGACTGTAAATCCACAGCAGGAGGAAGCCAACCGCAATCTGTACAAGGCCTTTTTTGCGACCCTTAAAGATTGCGATGAGTACCTTCGTTTTTACATGTTCACCGGAGTTACAAAATTCAGCAAGATAAGTATTTTTAGTGATTTGAATCAGCTTACTGATATATCTTTGATTTCGAAATACAATAGTATTTGTGGAATTTCTCAGTCCGAATTGGAAGGTACTTTTGCACCGTATGTAAAGAAGCTTGCAGAATCCTGCGGCTTTTCTGAATCAGAAACTCTTGCTGAATTAAAACGGATGTATGACGGCTATCATTTTAGCGGCGAGGGTGAAGGAATGTACAATCCTTTTAGCCTGCTTCACTGTTTTAATGAATGTAAATTCGGCAATTACTGGTTTGAAAGTGGCACTCCAACATTTTTAATCAATAAACTTAATGCTTCAAATTTTGATATTCGCCAGTTTACGGACGAAGTAAAAGTATCAGAATCGGAAATAAAAGATTATCGGCCTGAAAATGCAGACCCGGTACCTCTCTTTTATCAATCAGGTTATCTTACTATAAAAAGCTGGAACAAGAGACAGAATTCTTACAAGCTGACTTTCCCTAATGCCGAGGTAAAATTCGGATTCTTAAATTCCCTTGCCCCAAGCTATCTTCATGTAGAAGACAAGCCTGCTCCCTTTAATATTGACATTTTAGACGATGCCGTTGAAGAGGGCGATACCGAAGGAATGAAAAAATGGTTTACGGCGCTTTTTGCCCTTTTGCCTTATCCTACAGGAGCGGATACAGAAGCCATTACCGAACAGAATTTCCAGAACGTGATTTTTATGGCTCTGACAATGATGGGAAAATACGCCCGAACCGAAGTTCATTCAGCAAAGGGCAGGGCAGACTGCATACTTGAAACAGACGATTATGTTTATGTCTTTGAGTTCAAGCGCGATGTCAGTGCTGCCGAAGCCTTAAAGCAGATAGAAGAGCAGGGTTATGCCGCTCCATATTCTACCGACAAACGCAAGCTTTTCAAAATCGGTGTAAACTTCAGTAGTACAGAAAGAAATATCACCGAATGGGAAGTTCAGTAAAAAATGCCCGGTCACAAAACAACGCACACACAGCTGGAACGCTTTCGCCTTATTGACAGTATGCTCTCTGACGGTGAGGTGCTTCCTTTTGAAAAGATTTTGGATTCTCTGCGGCTTGAGCTGTGCGATGGTTTGCTTTCTGAAAGTTCTCTGCGCCGCGACTTTCGCTACATGAAAAATCAGCTTGGCGCGCCTCTTGCCTATGATAAAAAGCGGCACGGCTGGCATTATACCAAGCCTTTTAAACTGCCGGCAGAAGGCTTTAGTGATGATGAAATTCTTTATCTGGAGCTGATGAAATCTCTGGTGAATCAGAATTCAAATGATGATTTTTTATACAAAGCCTTTGATAAATTGCTGGAAAAAATAACACCAGAAAGTTTGGTTTCTGAGCCTATAAATGCAGTGGGTGAGGCTGCCGGAGATGGTAAAATCACCCTGCGTGACCGCTTCTACATTGCCCCGCGCCCAAAGCAGCTGATTGACAAAGGTGTAGTAGAAAAAATCCTTGAAGCTATCAAAAATAATTATCTTCTTGATTTTAATTATTTCAGCAAGTGGGAGCCGGAAGAGAGGCACAGAAAAATCATGCCTTTTCAGCTTGTTTTTGACGACGGAAGTCTGTATTTATACGGTGCTTCAAAAAATCCAAGAGTGCCGGGCCCCCGCCTTTACAAGCTTTCAAAAATGCACAATGTTGAGCTTATTAAATCCCGAAACTTTGAACTGCCTGCTAACTATCGTTTTAGGGAAAATTTTGAGGAGGGGCGTTTTGGAGCCTTTCAATATGACGAGGCTTATGATTTCAAACTTGAATTTTCTGGCGAAGCCCGCAGCACAGTCAGAGAGTGCGTCTGGTCTGATAATCAGATTATAGAAGAAAATCAAAAGGGAGGCACAACTGTAATTTCCTTTACCAGTTCCCAGTGGATTCCAATTTTCAGATGGCTGCTTTCCTTTGGAGAAAACGCCCGTCCCCTTGAGCCGGACTGGCTGGTGGAGCAGTGGAAGGAAAGCATAGAAAAAATGTACAAAAATTTATAAAAAAATATTCACTTGGTCATTAAATGACTATCCACCCCCCGTTATAATATCTCATCCTCTTTCGAGGATATAACAAATTTAATTCATGGGGGATAAACATGAAAAATTTAACAAAAATCGCAGGCGTAATGCTTGCACTCTTTCTGGCACTCTGCTTTGTGTCTTGTAAAAATGGTCCTACCGAAGTAGCAAGCTTTAAGGGAACTTTTCAGGGACAAGAAATTACAATTTCTTTCTATGATGATGCGACTATTTCTTATGGAATGAACGGGACTTCTGTTGGTGGAACTTATACTGGTGATGTTTCTAAAGATGGAGAAGGAACTTTCGAGGTTCAAAGTGTTAAATATGACTGGAAACTTGAAGGTGATAAACTTACTTTTGGAGAAAAAGCAATGGGCTTCTTTGTAGGACCTACCCTTACTAGAATATAATTCTAAACAAAGTTTTTAAGTTCATGGCCGCCTTTTTTTTGTGAGAAAGGGCGGTCTTTTTGATATAAAAAGGATTTTATGAAAAGAATAATTTATTGCATTAATTTCCTGTTTATCCTAAATCTAATTTTTGCTTTTTCTTCATGCAGTCATGCAGGGAATAGTGGAAATGACGATGAAGAAGATGTTTTGATTGAAAATTTTGATCCGTTTGCCGGAACTACATGGTACGGAGATTTATATAAGGGTGAGTATGATGAAAATCTAAACCAGATATATAAAAAAACTGGCACTGGAGTATTGCTTTGTTTCGGTCCTGAGTCAGAAAAAAATAATTTAATGGGGCAGGAATTTGGGTATGTAGAAACAAAGAATCCTATTTACCTTTTTTTTCCAAAAGATTATGAGGCAGCCAAAAAGAGTAAGGGTGAAAATGCATATCAACTCATGAAAAATCAAAAACTGGCATATAGTGTAGAGAAAAATGAAAATGGATATTCTGCTTGTATTGGTTTTTTAGGAGAAGCTTTTCGTCTTACAATAAGTAATAGTAATGCTAATGAAGGTGTCATAAAGTGGACTTCTGGTGGGTATGAAAGTTATGGATATGAAGATGACAAAACTACATGGTATTTTAACGATACACTGCCAAGAACAATTTATAAACAAACTGAATAATTATAATTTACACACAAAATCGCAGAGAGTACAGATATTGCCTGTGGTTCTGGGGAGTTTCTTTCCCCGTGACCGCAGGCATTTTTTTAGTCCGTGACGGCGGTAATGGGAGAGACCCTCTTCGTAGCAGATTTTTATCATCGGATTAGCGGCAGTATTCTGCATGATGGTTTCGAAGCTGTCGTGAAAACGCAATTGCAGGTTTCTACATGATTGTTATTGGCTGGGTTGTTGCAATCAC